>Ga0302181_10000075_pt1 | contig 96999 bp, 77 predicted proteins | sample I_Palsa_E3_3_FD_198786 | JGI IMG/M metagenome (GOLD analysis project Ga0302181, IMG submission 198786) | Peat permafrost microbial communities from Stordalen Mire near Abisko, Sweden - I_Palsa_E3_3 | ecosystem: Environmental > Terrestrial > Soil > Palsa > Peat permafrost | place: Sweden...
CCCGCAGCTTGCGGACGACCTGCTCGGGCGTATGCCTGCGTCGCTTCATCTGAGTTCCTTCCCCGTCCATCATCGTGGACGAGTAGAACTCTCACAAGCACCGGACCGAATCTAAGGGGTCGGGCCAACGAGTCCCGATGCCGTCAACCAGTTTCGCTGGCCGTTTCGCGGGCCCCTCCTAGACCTTGCGGTACTCGGGAACCCAGCTGCCGTCCTCCTGACGGCTGAAGTCCTGGAACAGCCCGGGCGCCTCGGCCTGCATCAGCCGCGCGACTTTGTCGAATACGAGCCGCAGCTCCTCCTCGGCTCCCTCGGCGGTGCGCATCTCGATCACGTGGCGCAGCGTGCGCGCGTTGGCCGTCCACAGTATGTCCGTGCTCAGGCCGATCGGGGCGAGGCGGCGCAGCGCCGAGGTGACCTCCTTCTTGACGTGGAAGGGCACGCCCTCCTCGTCGATGCCCAGCTCCTTGGCGGCGCTGACCTGGAACTCCTCGAGCCGCTCGACGATCGAGAGCACCTGATCGCGGACCGGCTCGAGCGCGGGGGGGACGCGGAAGCCGATGTCCGTCAGGCGTACGTAGCGCAGGCTCTCTTGGCTGAAGGCCGAGCCGGCGCGATGCCTGACAAGCTCGTGGGTGTTGCCCGACACCACGGGTTTGCCGTTTCGCCGCACCAGGAGCAGGCCGTTGGGCACCTTGACGCAATAGACCTTCCCCTTGTAATGCACCCAGGAGTCGCTCCTAGCCCCGTTGTGGTTGACAAGCGGATGGGTGCGTGTCTTGACGAGGGAGACGACATACGAGGGATGAGCGTTCTTGAAGCGCTGACCGCTCGGTAGGACGCGTTCGAGGCCTGTCCTGTCATCGACGCGGATGTTGGCTGACCAGCCTGCCTTGATTGCCAGTACCTGCAAGTCGTCCGCCATACCGGGTGAGGCGGTGTAGATAACGGTGTGATTGCTGTCGCGACGGCGGCTTCCGTCGCCATCTGTGTACGCCTCGAGGAACACACGCAAGATCGATGGACCCCATTGATGCACGTAGCTCGGAATCCGCTTCTCGTATGACTTCGTACCGCAAGAGGCAAGCGAATCGCGCAGCGCAACCTGCTGGGTTCGTACTGTCCCATGGCCAGTCGCCACTTCATACGCAGGCAGGCCCATCGCGCGGATGTTGTCTGCGATCGCTTCCAGTTTCGCCCCTCGGTTCTGTGCGATGCAGATCTGGTGTCCGTTCAAACTTCCCTCGGCAAGCCAATGACCCAGAAACCGAGCGAACTCCTCGAGCGGGAACTCGGAGCCGACGTAGTGTCGCATCCCCTGGGTGCCTGTCTCGCGCATCCATACTCTCTTTGTGCCCGGGATCTTCACGGTCCCCGATTCCTGGCCGGACCAACGCACCGTCTTTTGATAGGCGACACGTTTGCCGAAGATCTCGCTCGCAAGACGAACCCGGTAGGGCTCTTCGCCGCGCTTGTTCGCCTGGGTGTCGTGCGCCTTCACCCACATCCGATGATTGGGGGTCACCAACAGGTCGACTTGCTCCGAACGGACGCGATACATGTCGCCGTCGTAGTCGCCCACGAAGTGCTCGGTAGCTCGCTGATACTCGAGCTGCCCATCGTCGGGGTTGACCGTGGCGAACACCTCGGAGCCGTCCACTTCCGGCCAGCGCTTCCACCCATCCTCCGTTAGGACCTCAGTCTCTGCGTCGTAGCAGAACACACGTGAGACATTGCGCAGCGCCAAGGAGTAGTTCGCGTGCTCGAGCACGCTGCCGTGCGCCGAGCGCAGGATGTTGGCGAAGTACTCGCGCTGGTCGGTCCTGACGCGCGTGACGTTCGGGTTGAGCCCCGGCTCCCAGCTGCGGTAGCACGCCCGCCCGCCGAACTCGACGATCAGCTCGCCGCCATTTGGCTCGCCCTCGCCCTCGCCTTCGCCGTCGGCCTCGCCCAGCCGGCGCTCGAGCCACGACTCGCCGCCGACGTCGCGCAGGTATGCGCGCATGCCCTCGACGTCGATCGACGGGCGCGCGAGCAGGAAGATCTCCGGGTTCGTTGGGTGCATGGGGGCGGACGATGCTAGGGCGTCTCTCGGACGTCGAAACTGCCCTCCGGGCATCCTCCTAAACTCCGAAGCAGTGGACGCCACGGCCAGCTCAGACGGTTACCAGAGGATCGTCGAGGCCGAGGATCTGCGGCGTCGCTACGGGGAGGGCGAAGCCGCGGTCGACGCGCTGGCGGGCGTCACCGTCGACTTCCCCGCGGGTCACTTCGCCGCGATCATGGGGCCCTCCGGCTCGGGCAAGTCGACGCTGATGCACATCCTCGCCGGCCTCGACCGCCCGACGTCGGGGACCGTGCGCATCGCCGGCGTCGAGCTCACCGAGCTGGACGACCGCGCGCTGACGCAGCTGCGGCGCGACCGTATCGGCTTCATCTTCCAGACGTTCAACCTGCTGCCGGTGCTCAACGCGGAGGAGAACATCCTGCTGCCGCTGTCGATTGCCGGGCGCAAGGTCGACCGCGAGTGGTTCGACCGGCTCGTGGACACGGTCGGCATCCGCGACCGGCTCAGCCACCGCCCGGCGGAGCTCTCGGGCGGCCAGCAGCAGCGCGTGGCGGTCGCGCGCGCGCTGATCTCGCGCCCGTCGGTGGTGTTCGCCGACGAGCCGTCGGGCAACCTCGACTCGAAAGCCTCAGGCGACGTGCTCGGGCTGCTGCGCCACGCCGTCGATGACTTCGGCCAGACGGTCGTGATGGTCACCCACGACGCGCACGCCGCGTCGTTTGCCGATCGGCTGCTGCTGCTCGCCGACGGCAGGATCGTCCACGACGGCGACGCGGTCACGGCCGAGCAGGCGCTGGACCTGATGAAGTCGGTGGGCTGACGGTGCGGCGGCGAGGCTGATGCTCGCGCTGGTACTGCGCGGCTTTCTGCAGCGCAAGCTGCGCGTGCTGCTGACGGGCATCGCGATCGCGCTCGGCGTCGCGCTGATGGCCGGCACCTACATCCTCACCGACACCATCAACCACTCTTTCGCGGGCATCTTCCACACGGCCGACGAAACCAAGTCGGTGATAGTCACGCCCACGCAGAGTCTCGGCAAAAAAGTCCGCTCGGAAGTCTCGCCGATCGACGAAGCGCTGCTCGCGCGGGTGCGTGCGACGCCAGGTGTGGCGCAGGCGGCGGGCTCGATCTTCTCTCCGGGGAGCTTGCTGAGCGTGCATCACAAACGCCTGGGCGGCGGCCATGCACCGGAGTTCATCGCCTCCGAGGTCCCGTCGCGGTTCGAGTCCTTCGCGCCTGTCGCTGGGCGACGGCCGCAGGCGGCGGACGAGGTCGCTGTCGACGAGGCGACCGCCGAACGCTCCTCGCTGAAGCTGGGCGAGCAGGTGATAGTGGCGGGCACCGGCGCGACCGCGCGCGTCACGATCGTCGGCATCCTCAGGTTCGCCGGCGGGCAGTCCTTCGGCGGCGCGAGCGTCGCGCTGCTGACAGCAGCGGAGGCGCAGCGCGTGGCCGGCGAGGTCGGGCGCTACGACCAGCTAGACGTCGCCGCCGCGCCCGGGGTGACGCCCAAGCAGCTGCGCGCGCGCATCCGCGCGGCGCTGCCGGCGACGGTCGTCGTGCGCACCGGCGCCGAACAGGCCGCGGCCGACACCGCCAACCTCGAAGAAGACCTCGGCTTCCTGCGTACGTTCCTGCTCGTGTTCGCCTACGTCGCGCTGGTGGTCGGCGCGTTCATCATCTTCAACACCTTCTCGATCACGATCGCCCAGCGCACGCGCGAGCTCGGGCTGCTGCGCACGCTCGGCGCCTCGCGCGCGCAGGTGCTGCGCTCGGTCGTCGAGGAAGGCCTGTTGCTCGGGGTCTTCGGTGCCGTGCTCGGCCTGCTCGGCGGGATCGGCCTGGCGCCGGCGCTCGACGGCCTGTTCAAGGCGTTCGGCGCTGACCTGCCCGACAGCGGCACCGTGCTCGAGACGAGGACGATCGTCGTCTCGCTGCTCGCCGGCGTGGGCGTGACCGTGCTCGCCGGACTTGCCCCGGCGCTGCGCGCCACGCGCGTGCCGCCGCTTGCGGCGATGCGCGAGGGCGTGCAGATCCCGCCGCGGCCGCTGCCCTCCAAGCGAGCGTTGATCGTTCGCTTCGCGATCAGCCTGGTCGTCGTGGTGGCGGTCTCGGCGGCGTCCAAGGGGGTCGGCATCGTGCTGCTGGTCGCGGTCGTGCTGCGGGGGCTGAGGCTCAGATACCGCCTGCGCCACCACGGCCAGCAGCGCAAATACCGCATCGTGCCGGCGCTTGCCGGCGCGCTCGGCTGGCTGGTGAGCTGGCGCGGGATCACCGCGCGCCTGGCGCGCGAGAACTCGATCCGCCAGCCTGGGCGCACGCTCGTGACCGCGGCGGCGCTGACGGTCGGGCTCGCGCTGGTCACGTTCGTGGCGGTGCTCGCCGCCGGCACGAAGGCGACGATCAACCAGACCGAGACCAGGTCGTTCGCGGGCAACCTGATCATCGAGAGCTCGCAGCGCGGCAGCGAAGTGGGGATCCCGCCGGCCGTCGCGCCCGCCCTGCGCAGGGTTTCGCGCGTCGCGAGCGTGACCGCGATCGCGTTCACGGTCGGTCGCCGGCGCGGGAGCTCCAGCAACATCTCGATCACGGCCGTCGAACCGAGCTCGTTCGAGCGCGCGTACCGCGTCGAATGGAAGCAGGGCTCGCCCTCGACGCTGCTCGACCTCGGCGAAACGGGCACGATCCTCACCAAGAGCTACGCCGACTCCCAGCACCTGAAGGTCGGGCAGACGATCTCGGTGCTGACGCCGAGCGACCATTACGTGTCGCTGACGGTCCGCGGGATCGCGCAGGACAACGCGAAGCTGCTCAGCGACCTGACGATCAGCCGCGCGCTCGCGCGCAGCGGCTTCGGTCAGGTCGAAGACGCGCTGGACTTCCTCTCCTACGTTCCCGGCGCCACCGACGCGCAGGTGCAGCCCGTCGTCGACCGGCTGCTGGAAGCGTCGTTCCCGCAGGTGCGCTCGCGCACCGCCGCGCAGTTCAAGCAGGAACAGGCCAACCAGATCGACACGCTGCTGGAGCTGATCTACGTGCTGCTGGCGCTGTCGGTGATCGTGTCGCTGTTCGGGATCGTCAACACGCTGATCCTGTCGATCTACGAGCGCACGCGCGAGCTGGGGATGATGCGCGCGATCGGCACCTCGCGCCGGCAGATCCGCGAGATGATCCGCTACGAGTCGGTGATCACCGCGCTGATCGGCGGCATCCTGGGCTTGGTGATTGGCGTCGTCGGGGCGATCCTCGTGACGACGTTCGCGCTCTCTGGGTCCGGGTACGTGCAGTCGATCCCGGTGGGAACGCTGGTCGTGCTGCTGTTCGTGGCGGCGCTGGCCGGGCTGATCGCTGCGCAGCTGCCGGCGCGCCGCGCGGCGCGCGTGGACGTGCTGCGCGCACTCGCCAGCGAGTGAGTGCGGCGCGCGAGCTGTAGCTAAGCTGCCAGGTCGATGGCCGCCACCACCCCCGCCGAGCCGACCGACCCCGAGCTGCAGGCGACCGCGTGGGACCTCGAGCCGCTCGTCGACGGCGAGGGCGAGGAGGGTGTCGAGCGGCGCATGCGCGAGGCGCTCGAGCGCGGGCAGACGTTCGCCGGGCGCTACGCGGGCAAGCTCGACGAGCTCGACAGCGCCGGCCTGCGCGAGGCGATGCAGGAGCTCGCGGACATCTACGAACTGGTCGCGCGCGCAGGCTACTACGCGTCGCTGCGCTTCTCCACCGACACCGCCGACCCGGCCAACGGCGCGCTGCTGCAGAAGGTGCAGGAGCAGGAGACGGCGATCCAGACGACGCTGCTGTTCTTCGACCTGGAGTGGGCGGCGCTGTCGGACGCGCGCGCCGAGGAGCTGCTGGCGGGGGAAGGTCTCGAGTTCTGCGCGCACCACCTGCGCAACGTGCGCCGCTACCGCGAGCACCTGCTGAGCGAGCCCGAGGAGAAGATCCTCGCGGAGAAGTCGCTGACGGGCGCGAGCGCGTGGACGCGGCTGTTCGAGGAGCTGACCTCGGCGATCCAGGTCACCCTTCCGGGTACACCCCACGGGGCGCAGGCAGGTGACCTCGAGGGCGAGCAGGTCGCGCTGGATGTCGCGCTGAGCCGTCTGGCGCTGGCCGACCCCGACGCGCGGCGCACGACCGCGGAGGCGGTGACGGCGGCGCTCGCGCCGGGGCTGCGCACGCGCGCGTACCTGTTCAACACGCTGCTCGCGGACAAGGCGACGGATGACCGCCTGCGCCATTACACGCACTGGCTGGCGGCGCGCAACCTCGCGAACGAGGCGAGCGACGAGTCGGTGGGGGCGCTGATCGAAGCGGTCCGCGGGCGCTATGAGATCCCGCGCCGCTGGTACCGGCTGAAGGCGCAGCTGCTGGGCGTCGAGCGCCTGGCGGACTACGACCGCATGGCGGCGGTGACCGAGGACGTGGTCAGCTTCCCGTTCGCGCACGCGCGCGAGATCGTGCTCGACTGCTACTCGTCGTTCTCGCCCGAGCTGGGCGCGCTGGCCAAGCGCTTCTTCGACGAGCGCCGGATCGACGCGCCGGTGCGCCCGGGCAAGCGCGGTGGCGCGTTCTGCGCGGCGGCGGTGCCGTCGGTGTTCCCGTATGTGCTGCTCAACTACACCTACCGCCGCCGCGACGTGCTGACGCTCGCGCACGAGCTCGGCCACGGCGTGCACTTCGCGCTGGCGGCACGCCAGGGGGTCTTCCACCAGAGCACGCCGCTGACGCTCGCGGAGACGGCGTCGGTGTTCGGCGAGACGATCGTGTTCGGGCGCCTGTTGGAGGAGGACACGGAGCCGGCCTCGCGCCTGGCGCTGCTGGCGGAGAACCTCGAGGACACGATCGCGACGGTCTTCCGCCAGGTGGCGATGAACCGCTTCGAGGACCTGGTGCACACGAACAGGCGCGAGCAGGGCGAGCTGTCGGTGGAGCGCATGGGCGAGCTGTGGGCGGAGAGCCAGTCGGAGATGTTCGGCGACTCGATCGAGCTGAGCGACGGCTACCGCAGCTGGTGGTCATACATCCCGCACTTCATCGGCAGCCCGGGCTACGTGTACGCGTACGCGTACGGCCAGCTGCTGGCGCTGTCGGTGTACGAGCGCTACGAGCAGACCGGCCCGGAGCTGGTTCCGCGCTACCTGGAGATGCTCGCGGCGGGCGGCTCGCGCAGCCCGCAGGAGCTCGGCGAGATCGTCGGCGTGGATCTCGCGGATCCCGGTTTTTGGACGGCGGGCCTGGACCTGGTCGAGCGCCAGTTGCAGGAAGCCGAAGCGGCGGCGCAGGCGTCGGGGCGGCTGGGTTGAGCGGGCCGCTCGCGGGCAGGACCGTCCTCGTGACGGGCGCCTCGCGCGGCATCGGCCTCGCGACCGCGCGCCGCTTCGCGGCGCAGGGCGCGCAGGTGGGCCTGGTGGCGAGCAACGCGCAGCTGCTCGCGCAAGCGGGCGAGCAGATCGAGGCCGAGCACCACGTGGTGGCGGCCGACCTGACCGATCCGGCGCAGTGCGCGCGCGCCGTCGATGAGGTGGCGGCGGCGCTCGGGCCGATCGACGTGCTGATCAGCTGCGCGGGAGTGCTGCGGCGCGACTTCGTCGAGGACGTGAAGCCGGCGGACTTCGAGCAGAGCTACCGCCTGCACGTGGGCGCGGGCATCTGGCTGACACAGGCGGTGCTCCCTGGAATGCGCGAGCGCGGCTACGGGCGCATCGTGCTCGTCTCCTCCGAGCTCGGCCTGATCGGCGGCCCCTCCTATGCGTCCTACTGCTCGAGCAAGTGGGCGATGGTCGGCCTCGGGGAGGTGCTGACCCACGAGCTCGCCGGCAGCGGCGTGCGTGCGACGGTCGTGTGCCCCGGCGACGTGCGCACCGACCAGCTGACCGAAGAGCACGAGTGGGGGCTGACGGGCGGCGTGACGCCGGAGAAGGCGATGAGCGCCGACTACGTCGCCCGCGCGATCGTGCGCGCGGCGGAGCGCGGCAAGCCGCTGGTGGTCGTCGACCGTCCGCAGATGCGGGCGGCGTTCTGGATCATGCGCCGCGCACCGCGTGTGCGCGTGCCGCTCGTCGGTGACGCTTATAAGAAGCTGATGCGCGAGCGCGCTGAGCGCGCCGGCTGACAGGAATCCCAGGCGGCGGCCTGCGGTGCGGGCCTATACTCGGGACGACCGTTGGCAGCCGAACGAGAGGTGCGTTGTGGACGTCGATATCTGGTCGGACATCGCGTGTCCGTGGTGCTACATCGGCAAGCGCCGTTTCGAAGCGGCGTTGGCCGAGTTCGAGCACCGCGACGACATGCGGGTGACATGGCGGAGCTTCGAGCTTGACCCAGACGCGCCGCACGAGCAGGAGGGCGATCGGGCCGCACGCCTGGCCGAGAAGTACGGGATGACGATCGAGCAGGCACATGCGGCGGGGCGACGGATAACGGACGTCGCCGCCGGCGAGGGTCTGGACTTCCGCTTTGACATCTCACGCAGCGGCAACACGTTCGACGGCCATCGGGTCGTCCACCTCGCGGCCGAGCACGGGCTGCAGGACGCGATGAAGGAGCGCCTGCTGCGGGCGTACTTCACCGAAGGCGAGCTGATCAGCGACGATGAGACGCTCGTTCGCCTGGCCGTCGAGGTGGGTCTCGCCGAGGAGGAGGTCAGGGACGTGCTCGCGGGCGAGCGCTACGCCGAGGAGGTCCGCGACGACGAGCGGCTTGCCAGCCAGCTGGGCATCAGGGCGGTGCCGACGTTCGTCGTCGATCGCGCGCTCGGCGTGTCCGGCGCCGAGCCTCCCGAGGCGCTGCTCGGCCTGCTGCGTCAGGGCTGGGAGGCCCGGGGCGCGCAGCCCGTCGCCGCGGCCGCTGAGGCGCCTGGCGTCGACGGCTGATCGATCGGCGTCCAGGCTGGGGATGAGCGGCGTGTCGAACGATCTTCCGCTCGGCGAGGAACTGGACTACAAGCCGGCGAAGACGCCGGGGCGGGCGGTGCTGCGCGGCACCCACGTGCTCGTGCGCCCGCTCGACGCAGCGAACGACGCCGCGCCGCTGTTCTCGGTCTCGCATCCGCCCGATGGCGATCCGAGGATCTGGACGTATCTCCCGGACGGCCCCTACGACAGCCCCGATGACCTGCACCAGATGCTGCGCTGGGCGCAAGCCTCCGAGGACCCGCTGTACTTCGCGCTGTGTCGCCTCCCCGACGAGCAGCCTCTCGGGCTAGCGTCCTATCTTCGGATCGAGCAGCGGCTGGGCGTCATCGAGATCGGCCACATCTGGTTCGGCGTCCCGCTGCAGCGCACGACGGCGGCGAGCGAGGCGATCTACCTGCTTGCGCGACACGCCTTCGACGATCTCGGCTATCGCCGCCTGGAGTGGAAGTGCAACGCGCTCAACGCCGCATCGCGGCGCGCGGCCGAGCGCTTCGGATTCTCGTTCGAGGGCATCTTCCGCCAGCACATGATCGTGAAGGGCCGCAATCGCGACACCGCGTGGTACGCGATCACCGACGATGAGTGGCCGGCGATCAGGCGCGGCTTCGAGGCGTGGCTGGGTCCCGCGAACATGGACGGCGAGGGACGTCAGCGACGCGCGCTCGGCGAGCTGATCGACGAAGCGCGGGCCGGTTGAGCTGAGCGCGACCGTCGAGGCCGCGCTCCCAGCCTCAGGCTCAGGCTCCCGCGACCGCCAGCTGCTCGTCGCTGTAGGTCTCGCCGCGCTCGGCCTTCTCGACGAGCGAGGCGGGCGGCTCGAAGCGCTCGCCGTACGTCTCGGCCAGCTCGCGCGCTCGTGCAACGAACCCTGACACACCGCCGTCGTAGCCGTTGATGTACTGCAGCACACCGCCGGTCCAGCCGGGGAACCCGATCCCGAGGATCGAGCCGATGTTGGCGTCGGCGACCGACTCGATCACGCCCTCGTCCAGGCACTTGACGGACTCGAGCGACTCGGCGAACAGCATCCGCTCCTCGAGGTCCCTGAGCGAGATGGACGCGGGATCGTCGGTCTGCGGGAAGGCGTCCTTCAGGCCCTTCCAGAGTCCGGTGCGCTTTCCGTCCTCGTATTCGTAGAAGCCCGCGCCGCGCAGCCTGCCTGGCCGTCCCGCCTCCAGCATGTGGTCGACGACGGCGAAGGCGGGGTGCGGCGCGAACGTGCCGCCTTCGGCCTCGACGGCATCCTTGTAGGCCTTGCGGATCTTTGCCGACAGTTCCATGTTCAGCTCGTCGGTGAGCTGCAGGACCGGTGCGGGGTAGCCGGCCTGGTTGGAGGCCTGCTCGATCGACGGCGCGGGAATGCCCTCGAGCAGCATCGAGATGCCCTCGTTGATGAACGTGCCGATCACACGGCTGGTGAAGAAGCCGCGGCTGTCGTTGACGACGATCGGCGTCTTCTTGATCTGCTTGGCGAGGTCGAGCGCGCGATAGAGCGTCTCCTGGCTGGTCTTCTCGCCCTTGATGATCTCGAGCAGCGGCATCTTGTCGACGGGGCTGAAAAAATGCAAACCAATAAATTCATCTGGACGGCTTACTCCCTCTGCCAGGTCGGTGATCGGCAGGGTCGAGGTGTTGGAGCCGAGCAGCGCGTCTGCTGCCAGGTGTGGCTCGATCTCGGCGAACACCTGCGCCTTGACCGCGGGGTCCTCGAACACGGCCTCGATCACGAGGTCAGCGCCGGCGGCGGCCGCGGGGTCGTCCGTCGGCGTGATCCGCGCGAGCAGCTCCTCGCCCTTCTCCTGCGTGGAGCGACCGCGGGAGACGGCCTTCTCGACGAGCGCCTGCGAGTAGCCCTTGCCGCGGTCGGCTGCCTCCTGGGAGACGTCCTTGAGCACAACATCGATGCCGGCTTTGGCGCACACGTATGCGATCGCCGCGCCCATCATGCCGGCACCGAGCACGACGACCTTCTGCGCGCGGAACGGCTCGATGCCCTCCGGCCGGTCCCGGTCGCCGTTGACCTGCTGCAGGTCGAAGAAGAACGCCTGGATCATGTTCTTGGAGACCTGACCGATGAGCAGGTCGACGAAGTAGCGGCCCTCGATCTCGATCGCCGTGTCGAAGTCCACCTGGGCGCCCTCGACGGCGGCGGCCATGATGTGGTGCGGCGCGGGGTAGTTGGCGCCCTTGAGCTGCTTGCGCAGGTTGGCGGGGAACGCTGGCAGGTTCTGCGCGAGCTTCGGGTTCGACGGCGTGCCGCCGGGGATCTTGTAGCCCTTGACGTCCCATGGCTGCACGACCGGGTCCTCGCCCGCCTGCGTGGCGATCCACGCCTTCGCGGCAGGGACGAGCTCCTCGCGGGTGGCGACGATCTCGTCGAGGATGCCGACCTCTTTGGCCTTGGCCGGGCGCAGTCGCTGGCCCTGCATCAGCAGCTGCATGAGCGCGTCGACGATGCCGATCATGCGCACGGTGCGCACGACGCCGCCGGCCCCGGGCAGCAGGCCGAGCTGCACCTCAGGGAAGCCCATCTGGACCTTGGGGTCGTCGACGGCGATGCGGTGGTGGGTGGCGAGCGCGATCTCGAGGCCACCGCCGAGCGCGGCGCCGTTGATCGCGGCGACCACGGGCTTGCCGAGCGTCTCCAGGCGGCGCAGCTGCGCCTTGCCGGCGCGCACCATCTCGGCGATCTCCGGTGCGTTCTCGGGCGCTGCCTGCTTGAGGTCGTTGAGGTCGCCGCCGGCGAAGAACGTGTTCTTGGCGGAGGTGATGACGACGCCGGCGATGTCGTCCTTTTCGGCTTCCAGGCGATCGAGCGTCGCGGCCATCGACTCGAGATAGGCGGCGTTCATCGTGTTGGCCGACTGGTTGGGGTCATCGAGCGTGAGCACGACGATGCCGTCGTCGCCCTTCTCCCATTTGATGGTTGTGCTCTCTGCCATTTAGATCGCCTCCACGACTGTCGCGATTCCCATGCCGCCGCCGACGCAGAGCGTGGCGAGGCCGTACCTGCCGCCGATGCGGTGCAGCTCGTCGACGAGCGTGCCGAGGATCATGCCGCCGGTTGCTCCCAGCGGGTGGCCCATGGCGATCGCGCCGCCGTTGACGTTGACCTTCTCCATGTCCAGGCCCATGTCCCTGACGAAGCGCAGCACTACGGCGGCGAATGCCTCGTTGATCTCGACGAGATCTAGCTGGTCGACGGTGATGCCGGCCTTTTCGAGCGCCTTGCGGCTGGCGGGCGCGGGGCCTGTGAGCATGATCGTCGGGTCGGCGCCGGAGACCGCGGTGGCGAGGATCCGCGCCTTGGGCGTCAGCCCCAGTTCGCTGCCGGTCTTCTCGTTGCCGATCGTCAGCAGCGAGGCGCCGTCGACGATCCCCGAGGAGTTGCCGGGCGTGTGGACGTGCTCGATCTTCTCGATCCAGTGGTACTTCTGCAGCGCCACCGAGTCAAAGCCGCCCATGTCGCCGATCGCGGCGAACGACGGCTTCAGGCCGCCGAGCGTCTCGACGGTGGTGCCGGGGCGGATGAACTCCTCGTGGTCGAGCACGACGTTCTCATTGAGGTCCTTGACGGGGATCACCGAGCCGGCGAAGCGGCCCGCGGCCTCGGCGGCCGCGGCGCGCTCCTGCGAGCGGGCGGCGTAGGTGTCGACGTCCTCGCGGCTGAACTCCTCGATCGTGGCGATCAGGTCGGCGCTGATGCCCTGCGGGACGAACGAGGTGTCGTAGTTGGTCTCGGGGTCCATCGCCCAGGCGCCGCCGTCGGAGCCCATCGGCACCCGCGACATCGACTCGACGCCGCCGGCGAACACGAGGTCCTCCCAGCCGGAGGCGACCTTCTGCGCGGCGATGTTGACGGCCTCGAGGCCCGAGGCGCAGAAGCGGTTGAGCTGCACGCCGGCGACCGTGTCGGGAAGGCCGGCCTTGATCGCGGCCGTCTTGGCGATGTCCATGCCTTGGTCGCCGACCGGCGAGACGCAGCCGAGCACGACGTCGTCGATCCGCGAGGGGTCGAGTTTCTCGTTGCGCACGAGCGTCTCGTGCATCAGGCCGACGACGAGGTCGACCGGCTTGGTGCCGTGCAGCGAGCCGTTGAACTTGCCCTTGCCGCGCGGTGTGCGGATCGCATCGAAGACCAGTGCGTCGGTCGCTGCCATCAGTCAGTCCTCCTGTGTCGTCGAACCGCCGGCCGGGAGGCGCTGGTCCGGATGAAAAGTCGCCGCAAAGCTAGCACACAAACGTTCATGCGCGAACGCAAATATGTAAAGATCAGCCCGATGTCGCCTGCGACCGCCAGCCCCGCCCCGCGCCGCAGCCAAGCGGAGCGCAGCGCCACCACGCGCGACGCGCTGCTCGACGCGACGATCGCGTGCCTGGTCGAGGAGGGCTACGCGAACACGACGACCGGCCGCGTCGCCGAACGCGCGGGCGTCTCCCGCGGCGCGCACCTACACCACTTCCAGACCCGCCAGGCACTGCTGGCAGCGGCGATGGAACGCCTGGCCGAACGCCGCGGCGCGCAGCTGCTCGCCGCCGCCGAGGATCTCCCCGAGGGCCGCGAGCGCCTGGAGCAGGGCCTTGACCTGCTGTGGGAAAGCTACGCGAACCCGCTGTTCCAGGCGGCGCTGGATTTGTGGTCACACGCGCGCACCGACCCCGACTTGCGCGAGCGCCTGGTCCCCGTCGAGCGGCGACTCGACCGCCAGACCCTGGCGATCACCAGGCGCCTGTTCCCGGCGCTCGCGGAGCACCCCGACTTCGACCGGCTCATCGAGATGGCCGTGTCGACGATCCGCGGGCTCGCGTTGCTGGACACGCTGCATCCCGGCGATGGGCGCAACCGCAAGCAGTGGAGTTACAGCCGCGCGCGGCTCGTCGAGCTGTTTGAGGGGGCGCTGTGACGGCGGAATTTGACGAGCTGCGTAAGCAGATCGATGCAGACCCGGCGCGCCGCGCGAACGTCGAGGAGCATAAGAAGGCGATGCTCGGCGAGCTACGTCGCAAGCTCGACCTCACCCAGGCCATCCTCGCCGACCGACTCGACGTCGCACAGGAGGAGAACGTCTCTTAGATCGAGCGCGGAAGGCCGACGCGCGGCTATCCATGCCGCGCTGCTACGTAGAGGCCCTCGGTGGACGCCAAGAGGTGCGAGCCGCTTTCCCCGAAGAGACCGTCGCGCTAGCGTCAGGAACGTAGGAACGGTGCGGCGTTGACGACATCGGCGAGCCTCGCCTGGGAAGACAGGGCTGAAGGCAGCTTGGACGCGTGTGATTCGGCGCGGCGCGGCTTGATGGCCCGGCGGAGGATCTCGAGGTTGCGGATGACGCGTCCTGAGTTTTGCCGTCCGAGAAGAACACATCACGCACGTCGGTCGTTTAGCGCGCGATCGCGTCGACGGCTTCGATCGTGTAGAGCACACAGACATGCTTGTCCTTTACAACAGGACGGCCTCGGCGTAGATGCGCTCGCGAAGGTGCGGGCTGACGCCACCCTCGCTGAGCACATCGACATGCGTGCTCAGCAGGTCTTCGAGGTCCTGGCACAGGCCCACGAGATCGAGCAGGCTCCGTCCGGGTTCCATCTCAACAAGGAGGTCAACGTCGCTGGTTTTGCGTGAGTCATCTCTGGCCGACGAGCCGAACACTCGGACGTTGCGGGCGCCGTAGCTCGCTGCGCAGCTCAGGATCTCCTGGCGTCGACCACGTAGGCGCTCAAGGTCCATGTAGGGCGGATAAAGATCCATGTCCTACATGACGTTACATTCACCCGGCAGGCCGTTGAATCCGCGTCACCCCTCTGCCGCCCTGGACGGAGCGCGGTGAGCTACCAAAGCGTAGTCGACTCGCAGCAGCAGCTCGTGCTGCGAGTCAGCTCGGCTATGTGCTGGCGAGCTTCGCGCGGCGCCATCCGTAACGCTCGGTGTCGATCTCGTGGTCAGGCGCTGGTTGCAGATCGGCGTGAGCTATCTACGGGCAGCGATGGCGCGTGGACATGGGGACGCCAGCGAGCTAGCGGGATATCGCTAGCTCTTCCTCGCGGACGACCTCGCCGGCTTCCGCACCGCCGATGCGTGCGCGAGTCGCCTCAAGATGGGCGAGGGCGGCGTCCTGCGCGCGCTGCCCATCGCGGGCTTCGATCGCCTCCAATAGGTCCGCGTGCTCTCGGAGGATTTCGCTCATTTCGACTGGGCTGAGCGGGTTGTCGAGACGGAACAGGTGCACTTCATCGCGAAGGCCCTGCAGTCCGGTGATTGATGTGGTGAACCCACCGGCTCGGGCGAGCCCGGCATGTAGACGGGTATCGGCGAGCATGAACGCGATCCGGTCGTCCTCTTGATATGCCGTGAGCGCGGCTGTCGTAGCGTCTTGTAGCTCGCTGAGGTCTAGGTCCGACAAGCTCGTGATCTCGTTGACCATGACCGGCTCCATTCCCATCCGGAGTCTTACTGCGCGCGATGCTTGATCGGCGTCGATCCGACGGACTTTGACCCCGACTTGCGGGGTCTGTTCCAAGACGCCGGTTGCAATCAGCACCGCAAGGGCTTCGCGCACAGGCGTGCGCGACATGTGTACGTACTCCTCCGCAATCTCGCGCTCAGACGTGAGCTCATCGAACGCCAACCGGCGGTGGAGGATCTCATCACGGATGGTTTCGTATGCCTCTGCTCGCAAGTTCATTGAATGGCCCCTAGCTGGTATACCAGTTGTATCATACCTATCGGCGAACTTGGACGTGGGCATGAGGCATGGTGCCAGCTACGCGGCTTGCAGGACATCGATCACGGCGGCGAGCGCAGTCTGGATGGAGCTTTGCAGCCAGCCCTGCAGGATCCCGACATGCTCCCCTGCGAAGAAGACTCGTGGGTGGTTGTCGACGGCGAGCGGCTCGCATAGGGCTGCCTGATAGCGATCCTGCTCACCCGGCGCGAAGAAGGCGAATGCTCCGCCGCCTGGGTTGCACTGTGCGTCCCAGGCGATGTGGATAATGTCCTCGAGGTACTCGTCGTTGTGGTCGTGGAGTTCGGCGACTGATCGGCAGATTAGATCGTCGCGTTCGCTGTCGTTGAGCGACGAGAATCGGCGCGCGTTGGTGCCCCAGAGGTAGGCAGCCAAGAAGACGCCGGGGCTGTTTGAGCGCTCATACGCGCTAGGCGCCGCGTCCGTCAACTCGACCCGGATATCCAGGAGGTCGCGGGTTGGGTCAAAGACTGGTGCGACGGTCAGGTGCGCGGCCTGGGATTCATCGGCCACTGCGAGGTTGTCGGATGGATACCAGCACTGCTGGTTAGCTCTGTCCGTGACGCTCGTGCCGCCGAAGATCCCGTCGTGGAGCTCCCAGTGGCGCTTGCTGCAACGCATGATCGTCTTACCGGCGCTGATGTAGGAGAGGTTGCTCAGTGCCTCGCGCTTGCGCGGGGGGAGTTCCGGTCGGAAGCGGATGTGACTGGTGCACGGCGCCGGCAACGTGCAGATCACGTAGTCGAAGGTTTCCGAGCGGACCTCCAAGGCGCGTCCCTGCCGCCACGTGACGACGGGTAGGTCTTCGGTGAGCTCGATCGCGAGGGCGACCGCGTCGAGATTGAGAGCTCCTGGATGAAGATCGCGGATTCGATTCAGGAACTCGCGGGTCAGGAGATCCATGCCGCCTACGATCTCGTGCTTGGTTGACTGGTCGAGGATGTATCCCTCCCTAAGCCAGTGCAGCAGCGAACATCGCTCGAGCCAGATGTGGTGGACGGTGCGACCGGCAAGCTCCCATTCCTCGTTGCTGAGCACGGGGTCGAACCTGCTCGGAATGCCGCGCGCAAATTGGCCTACTGCCGTAGCGTCGAGCTCTTTGAGTCGCGGCGCTCTCAGCTCGTTGCTGAGCGATTCCCACCAGTCCCGCGCGGTCAGGCTACCGCCGGCCTCGGTTGCGAGCTGACCGATCAGATGCTTTGCGGTCGCTGGCGACATCCTGGGTGGGACATCGTAGTAGTTGCTCCAGTTCTTGTCCCACTCCCAGCGTCGCATCTTCGGCGCATCGCGGAACAAGCACCAGCCCGCAGCGTTCTCGCCGACGAATTCGCGCGTTGTCAGCCCGAACTGATCGATGTAATGCCACACACATCCGTGGTCGCGCGGGATTCGCATGGCACCAAGCTCGCCATAGGTCCCGTCGGCGAAGTAGTGCGTCAGTATTCGGCCGCCAAATCGATTCGATGCCTCGAGCAGCGTCACCTCGTGGCCCATCCCCAGCAACTCATACGCGGCGGTCAGGCCGGCGATGCCGCCGCCGATGATGCAGACATGCTTGCGCCGTCCGCCGTCAAAACCGCTCAGGTCCCCGGGATGTTTGTATGCGGTCGCTGTGTCGAACTTCGACCTCTGGTCGAGCGCGTCCAGATCCGGGACCGTGTGCCGGAACGGACTGTTCGTCCACTCATCCTCAAGACGCATGAACTCCACCCGCCAATTATCGCGAAATCGGCAGAGATGCGCGTCTCGGAGGGTCGAGCTTGCGTTTACGACGATTGAGTGCGAGCGGCGAGCGGCGAGTTGCGGTCAACGGAATGATTCTTGGATTAGGGCGCTACTGGCCGACCGGCCGTGCGAGAGTGCGTCACGCCATGGATTCAATATGCGGGAGCGTCTGGATGGGTCGCTCCCCAGGCGCGCCTAGGCGGAGCGGGGAACCCGGGGTTGACGCTGCCGGCGTTTGCCGAGTTCCAGCGCGAGCTCGGTCAACGCTGCGTCGAGCAGCCGGCCTCAAGCGAGGCGACCGTTGTCGGCTCGTATTTGTCGTCTATGTGACCCACACGGGGGAGTCACGCAAGCCTCTCTAAATGGGGAAAGATAGGGGTTGGAGGGCGTGGGCGGCAGGGATTTGGCGGAGTGTGGGCGGGTTCGTGGGCGTCGGCGGCGACGCGAATACCGGTCATTAAGGCGTGCGCCCGAGGCCTACGGTCTCCAAAAGCCCCAGCTCTTGGTGTGGAGTCACAGCTCGTATCCCAGCCGCAACTGCGCCCGGCACGCAGCCGTGCTCGCGTTCACTCTGATCGCATCAGCGAGTGTCCCAAAGGTGCGACTGACGAAACCGTCGAGCTCCGAGGCGCCCGAGAGGTAGAGCTCAAGCGTCAGCTTTCGGCGGGGCAGGGTGTAGCGCGCCGGCTGCGGCAGATAATGGGCGGTGATCGGCCCGGTGCCGTCGACGTAGCGCCGCGCGAAGTCGATCCAGAGCAGACCGTCGGCCGCGAGGTCGCGATCCTTGAGCTCCTGCCAACTGCTGACACCGGATGCCTTGACCTCGATCGTCAGCTGAAAGCCGGCGCTCGTTATGGCGATCAGGTCGGCTTGGCGGCCGCCGAACTCGACGCCGACTATGCCGGCGGACACTGCCGGCAGCACGATCGCCGCGAGCGACTCGCTGAACGCGGAAGGGATACCCGGCCGGCTGATCCTCCCGCGTGCCACCGGATGGGCGGCACAGAGCTCCTCATGCTGGCGGTATGCCGCGAGGAGCGCGTCGTCGAGCGCACGGAGTTGCTCGGAGCTGAGTAGCGGCCGGCGGCGCGGCGCCACGTTAGCCGCGGATGGCGTTCGCGGACACCGTCGGCGCTGGGCCGGAACCCTCGGGCGAGAGCATGCCGGAACCCGGCTGTTCTTGGAATGTCTTCGCTTGCAGGCGCTTGGCGTTCAGCAGCGCGCGATGGTCGGCGGCGACCATCGGCAGGCCTGCGGCATCGAGCCGCTCACCCATGAGTGAGACGGTGTCCTGTGGAGTGGGGCTCGTGACGATCCCGCGCTTGGCGCAGACAAAGACGATGTCCAGGTGGCCGTTGTGCTCCTTGCCGAGGATCGACATCGCGGTCTCCATCTCTGCGAACACGGGCCACCACCGTTCGACGACGAACCCCGCCATTGTGAGCGCGCTGCACAGGTGATCCCAGGCACCGTGGTTGGCATGGTGGAAGGTGAACGTGAGGCGCCCATGGTCCTTAAGGACGCGTGCGACCTCCAGAAAGACCTCGCCGAGCAGCCGGGCGTAGGCGTCACCGTCACGGCCCCGGTGACGATTCTGGACCGCCTCCTGAGTGTCGTCGATCAGCTCCGCTTCGAACGACGGGTGGTCGACGAGCAGCTCCCGTAGCCACACGTAGAAGTAGTCGGAGAGCTCGGCGTACATGACGTTGTCCGCGTAGGGCGGGTCGGTGGCACAAAGGTCGATACTGGCGTCGGGCACCTGTGCCAGCGAGGAGCTGGACTGGTTGAGCAGCAGCACGTCGCCGACGTCTTCGAGGAGGTCCTTGAAGCAGGCCGCCGGGCGCGCGGCTAGGCGCTCTCCGGCCACGGCCGCCCGGATCCGTCGGCCGTCGACGATGGTGCTCTCCTGGGGCGCCGCCATCCAGCGTCGCGCCGCCTTTAGGCGGGTGCCGTATAGGGAGGAGAATCCGCCGGAGGATCCTCCGGACGCGGCGCCGACACCCCAGAGGTGAGCCTCTAGCGGAGCCTTGGCGGGGATGAACGCGTGGTGGCTGAACACCTGTCGTACCGCGCCCGTGCCGAGCCCCTTCGCGGTGGCGAGCATGGAGTGAAACTCGAGGGTTGATGAGAGATGCAGGGCTAGTATCTCGCGAGCGGCGGGATCCGGCAGCGAGCGGACCGTCCGAACAAGCGTGTCGAGGCCGAGGAGCTGTCTGGCGTTGAACATCTCATGCCAGTGCTGGTAGCCGTAGCGGCGCGCCTGGTTTGTGTTGCGCCCCTGTGGGATCTCGCCGCGGGGCACGGCGAGCTGGTGGACGGTCTCCGCTGCCCGGATCTCAAGCTGGGCGTAACACTGCAGGTCGTCCTCGTCGGGCGCCTTGAAGCAGCGGCCGCAGTCCCGGCAGTGGGTTACGATGCAGGCCATGCGCTGTCTCGGTGGGCCGGAGGCGCCGTCCACGGCGTTGAGGATCTCGCCGTGGTGCCCGCGCGGACAGCGGTAGTGCTTGGGGTCGACGGCGCGTTCGCTGGGCACGAACCGGTGGTGGCACTCCGGGCATCGAACGCGGGCCTTGACGCTCTTGACACGCCATGGGTGCTCGCAACGTGGGCATTGGACGAGTCCCGCTCCGGGCTTTGCGAAGTCGACCATCACGACACGGCTGGTGAGCAGGTCGGCGGGCTCTGCGCACTCCTCGCAGCTGACCTGTGTCCTCCAGCTGGTGTACTGCGCCTGAGCGGGGCCCCTGCAGCCCGGGCAGGTGGTGGAGTACATGTCGCGCAGGGAGCTCTCGGCGGCGGCGCGCACCTGCTCGAACGCCTCGTCGAGGCTCGCCGTGTCGATCTCGCGGATCATCTGCCCGACCAGGAAGGAAGCGACCGGGTTCAGCTCCGAGCCGACTACTTTGCAGCCGAGGCGTCGTGCCTCGCCAATCGCGGTGCCGCCGCCGTGGAAGCAGTCGAGCACGACCGTGTCGGAGAAGTCGTGTGCGCGTGCCATCGCGGCCATCCGGTCGTCGCCCGGCTCAAGCAGATGGTCCAGCAGGATCGCCCGAAACACCGCCCCCGTTCTTCGTGCCCACCACTTGTGGACGTAGTAGGCCGGACGGTGCGCTGCCTTGCGGTGCGCCTCGTGCCTGGAGAGGACCGAGATCTCAGGGTAGGGAGGAAGGCCCATGGCGCAACTCTAGGCTGTCGTCCGGCCCTCACGCCAGCCGGACGCCCCGCGCTCGCCGCCGCTCCCCGGTCCCCCGGGAACGCGGCTGCACCCCGTGTATGCGCCGAGGCTCCGGGCCGTGCGCGCGAGCTGAGATCGCCCGAGGAGCCGGCACAGGGTCGGCTCGTGGTTAGTACTCCCAGAAGCCTCTGCTGACAGCTACGCGGTCCGGACCTTCGTGCTCGGTCGCGGTTCCGAAGAGCACGGCACGATCCAGATCGCGGTTCCAGTGCTCGCACCCAAACGCCACGTGCAGGCAGTTGGCGCAGGCGCCGATCGTCTCCCCGCAGATGGGGTCCCACGTGCACGTCTCTGCTCCCTGGGCGGACGCCTCGAGCCACGAGCGGAGGTTGTGTTCGACGAGCGAGACGAGCGCGCCGAGCGTGAAGTCCTGGTGCACGTTCGCGTACAGGCCGAACGTCAGCATCTCCGGGATCAGGTACTCGGCCATGGTGTCCTCGCCGAACCCGGCGCGCTCGCCCAGGTTGCGGATCAGCGTGTGCGCGAGCGTGTGACACAGGAGGCTGACCATCTGGTGGATGTGCGAGTCGGCGTCCGCCTCGAGCAGCAGGGCCGCCTTGACGGCGCGCCGGTCGTTCCCGAGTCCCGTCCAGCGCTTCGGATCCTCGACGAACGCGTTGGCGGTGAGCCAGTCACGGACGCGCAGGCAATCCAGCTCGAAGAACACCGCCTCGGTGTTGCTGGCACCGACGTAGATCGGCTTCTTCGCGGAGCCCTTCTGCGACGGTTTGAAGGAGCGCAGCATGGCGACGTGCTCGTCGGAGGTAAGCCGGGTGTAGCCGTAGGCGACGAGGGCGATCGGGAAGTTCGTGACGACCAGCAGCCGCTCGAGGCCGTGGCTCTCAAGTGCGTCCTGGGCGTCTTGCAGCCGCTCGACTGCGGTCCGGTGGCCGAGCTCGCCGGCCCGCCGGCGGTAGTCAGCGAGGCTCTCGACGACGAGGCCGTCGCCGCTCTCGGCGGGAGGGCCGTTGAAGATGAGGGCTCGCTCGCAGCACTTCTGCTGGCTCCCGACACGTGCAAGGACGTCCTCGGCGAGGTACTCGGCCATCTCGGCGAAGGCGCCATGGGCCTCCCCGAGGGTGTTCGCGCGCTGCGTGGCGATGATGTCCTCAGGGATGCCCTGGGTGCGTAGCGCGGCCTCGACAATCGCCCACTGTCCGGTGTCTCCTTTGACCTGCTTGCGCGCCTCGTCCAGGCCGGCTATCACATCGTCGAAGTAGCCGAGGTAGGACCCGGCGACGACCTTCTCGCCGCCCGGTTGGCGGCGCAGCTTGTCGATCGCCCCGGACTCCATAGAGACGAACGCGAAGTGCTGAACCTGATGGCGGTTGGGGGCGCGGACCGTGAGCGAGCGCATGTAGCGGTCGCCGGTTGGCATCTGGCAGTCGCACATCCGAAAGCCCAGACGGCTCACGGGGGTGCCATTGCACGACCCCGCACGGCAGCGGAGCTCGGCAGTCCCGAAGCTGCCGGTGTCGTCGAGCACGAGCCACTGGTACTGGTGCTGCGGGCAGGGGCGGATGTTCAGCTGGCGCAGCTCGCCGCAGTGGTGGACCATTAGGAACTCAAGCTGGCGGCGACGGCCCTGACAGCCGTCGCAGCGCTCCGGGTCCGGGTCGGCCAGGAAGTCGTCGATCCGGTGGTAGACGCGCAGTTTGCGACAGCTCGGCCGTGAGCACTCCAGCGTGAGCGGCCACAGGTCGACGAGGACCTCGTCGACGGGCTCGGCGATGTCGTACTTATCGCGGGCGCGGCGTGGGTCGGGGAAACCCGCCTTGTTCTCCCAGCGGTCGAGCTCGGTGGCGAGCGTCTCCAGCAGCAGCGCCTTGTTGACGCGGGTCGACTGCGTTCGCACGCTCCAGACCCGCCCGATGAACCCGGACTCGTGCAGGAAGACCGCCTCGGGCAGGTACTGGTAGAGGACTTGGCTGCGGCTGCGCGTCATCTCCATAGTTGCTTGTCCCCTTCGCTAATAGTTCGTCAGCTTTTCGATGGCGCGCAGCGACTTGCCGATGGCGCCGAACCTCAGGCCAGCCTCGACGTCGCGGAACGAGGTCAGCGGCGGAGGGTTGAACATTTCCCGCAGCTTTTCGGCGGGTGCTCCCTGCAGATCGGAGACGATGTCGGAGACCTCTTGGCGGGCGTCGGCGGCGAGCGACTCGGCCATCGTCTGGTCGAAGATCCGTTCGGTGCTCCCGTCCGGCGCAAGCAGCATGCGGGTCAGCCCGAGGGCGTCCAGCACCCGCTCGACGAGTGCCTCCTCGCGCTGCTCGACGGAGGCTTCGCTCCACCAGCGGACGAAGTTGCTGCGGCGTTCGAGTGATTGCGGCCCGCCCGCCCGTTCGCGGGCGTAGCCCTGAAGAATGATGGCGCACACGATGCCGGTCATGGTGCGCCCGGTCGCGAACTTCGCGAATCGGTTCACGGGTACCGGCGCTACAAGGCGCTCGAGGAACCGGTGGTGGGGAAGGAAGTAGTGGAAGTGGCTTCGGTCGCGCAGGTTAACCCGGTCGTGACCGACGATGATCAGCCCGACATGGCTGCGTCCGGCGCGGCTGGTGGCCTGGATGTAGTCGGCGACCTTGGACGGCATCCAGTTGACGACCATCATGTTCAGTCGGGTGATGTCCACGCCATGGGAGACGAGGCTGGTCCCGATCAGCGCGCGCAGCCGTTGGGAGCGCGGGGTGTCGGCGTCCTCCTCGGCGATCCGGGCGAGCACCGCGGCGATCTCCGCGAGCGAGACTGCGTCGGAGGAGAGTGTCTGGGTGTTCAGCGCCTCGACCGGGATCGCGGCTGCCCCGCCTGCGTGGTCGGGCTTGGTGTAGTCCTGGGGGTAGTCGCGCAGCTCGTTATTGATCGAGTCTCCGTCTCGCTTGCGGTTGACGTAGCCGAGTGATAGGTCATAGAGGAACAGCTCATCAGCGAGCTCGTCGGGGTCGGTCATCGTCTGCAGGCCGAGCGTCTCAACGGCCGTTGCCGGGTCGTCTGCGAGGCGCTCGATCTCGCGGTGCAGAAGTGCCTGGACGCGCGCCCCGAACTCGGCGGCGTCGCGCAGCATCGGCAGCGCGCCGACATACAGCCGCGATGCTCGTGCGGTGAGGCGGGTGTAGAACGAGAACTCCCGCGTCCATCCGGGCGCGGGGAAGACCTTCGCGCGTCGCGCGTAGAGATTTCGTACCTGCTGCTCGTAGCGCTCGACGGTGGCGGTGGCGGCCAGCAGCTTGGTGGGCTTGCCGATCGGCTGGCCGGCCGCGCCGAGTATGGCGTGGCGTTGCAAATGCTCATAGAGAGTCTCGTAGTGGGCGTCGAAGGTGCCGAGTGTCTCCTGCAGGAGGTGCATCTCGTCCTGGACCTGCAGGCTCGGGGCGGGGTCGTAGTTCTCCTCGATGCGGATGTAGTCCGCCTCGTCGTGGGTGCAGTAGGACCCGGCGAGGCAGCGGTCGACGCCCTTGAATTCCCGGCCGTTGTAGCGGGCCTGCTTGTAGACGAAGTAGCCATGTGTGGGGCAGCGCCATGCCGGGCCGGCGATCAGGCTCGTGACATCCTCGTTGAATCCGACGGAGGCGAGCTTGTCGACGGTGCAGACCGTGAAGCTCGGCAGGTAGCGGAATACCTCCTCGTCGGTGTGCGCGACAGGCAGCTCGCCGCATGCGCGGCACACGTGCGCGAGACGGACCCTGCCCACGTCGGCGCGAAGCCTGACCTTGGGGTCCGCCGCGTCCTCAGGCTCGTCGGCGATCGGGCATGCCGGGTTTAGGCATTCGGTCAGGATGCGCCGATCCAGCGCCTCCTCGGGTCGGTCTCGCAGGTAGGTCTCCCACCACGCGATGCTGCCCGCATTCCAACTCTTGGGGCCGGAGAGTCTGTTGGGCGTGTTCTTCTCGCCGGCGTAGTAGCCGAGCATGAACGGGTCGCCGGGGCCGTGGGGCAGCAATCCGCGACGGTCGAGGTCGGCGAGTCGTTCGTTGGCGGCGTATATGACCTTGCCGATCCGGGCGAGCTGCTGGACGGAGAGCATCCGCAGCGGAAAACGCAGGATCGTGGTGACCCCGCGCAGGCGTCCACGCAGTCGGTCGTAGAAAGCGGCGATGACCGCGAGGCCGTTGTAGCTCTCAGTCTTGCCGCCGCCGGTGGGGTAGAAGAGCGTGTCGGCGGTGTCGAGCTCGGAGATGAATGCGGGATCCTCGCTCTCGCGCGCGTAGAGCGCGGCGCAGTGGGTGACCTGGAAGACGACCTGGAAGAGCCGCCAGCTGCTCAGCCGTGGCCTGGCGTGCGCCCCGACGTAGTCGAAGACGGCGTTGGCCTCGCGGAACGCGAGCGCGAGCCGAGGATCCTCGTCGAGGGCACGCAGGCCGAGCTGGAATCTGCGCAGCTCCTCCTGGAATTCGGTGCGGGTGCGCTCGCAGGCGCCGCGGCGCTCGTGCGGCCAGCGTCCGGACTCGAGCTCCTGACCCCATGCCTCGTCGAACCGACGCATGCGGGTTTCGATTTCTCCCATACATCCGCGCCAGGTGTCCTCCCCCGAGAGGGACTCGAATGTGGTGTCGAGCGGGTCCAGATCCGGCGGCGCGGGCTGTGACGCGCCGTGCTCGTTGGCAACCATTCGGTGTTGGCGGAACGTCGGCCAGGTGGTGGTGACCACGGCCGCCGGGGGCGTGAGGCTTGAGGGCTTGACGACCTCGCCTGCCTCCCCCACCCCCTCCACGACAGCGTTGCGCCCGTGCGCCCACACCGCCCGGAGGTCGTCGAAGCGGAAGTCCTCGGGTGCCTGCGCGAACGGCTGAGAGACGATCTGGCCGGTGGTGGCCCTGACCTGCAGGCGTACGTTGAACATGTGCATGTCTCGGTCGAGTTCGCGGATCTCGGTGTTGTGGCTCGCCCGCCGAGGTGCGTGGGACTCGTTGGAGAAGGTCACGTGCAGGCGTGCGTTGCCGCTCTGGTCGAGCTTCCATGCGAGGTGGAAGTTGGCCTGGTGCGCGGCGAGCGGATGTGAGCGGCGGGCATCGCCCTCTGCATCGCGGATCGCGGCCTCGAATGTCTCTCGGCTTGCGGTGCACTTCGGTGGGAGTGTCATGCGGCCTGATTTGAAGCGGTGCACGGTGTTCGCCTGGCTGAGGATCGACCCGAGCTGTACGTCTATGGCGGCCTGTACCTGGGAGGAGAACGAGTCGCTGCCGCGTCCGTTGCGAGTGTCGACTCGGACGGGGATCGGCCCGATGCTCAGATCGACGCGCTCGTTGACGAGGTACAGACTCATGTGCCGCGCGCGTCGCTTTCGCTGCGGCGCCGGTGCGTCTTCGGTGGTGTCGGCGGTGGGTGGCTCGGCGCCCGTGTTGTGGTTTCCGTTGCCGTGTGGCTGGTCATCGACGGCGCTGTCCGTGGCTGCCTCGGCGGGCGAGGGCGTGTGCTCGTGGTCGGGGTGGGCGTGCTCGTCGGGGAGGATGAGGGTCCCGTCGGCGCCGAGGCGGATCGCCCAGTGCGCTCGCTGCTGCTCGACCGTCGGGTAGCGCGGAACGTAGACGGCAAGTTCGGCGTAGAGCTCAAGCTCGACGATGCCGTACGCGTTGGGCGCGACGACGACGTCGACGCCCATGTTCGGCGGCGCGCCGCGGGAGTCGGTGGGCAGGCGCTCCGGGGGCAGCTGCTGTCCGTCGTCGCCAGGTGTTGCCGCATCGTCGTCGGACGGCGGGTCGGGTGCCGGAAGGGGCGGCAGCACGCCGAGCTGCAGCTGACGCGAGGGCTTTACACGCTCGATGTAGCGGCGGTCGCCGGGCTCGTAGACGTCCTCGCCGGCGAGCTCACGTCGCACGGTCTCTGAGAGGTGACGCACCAGGCGCTCCTGGTCTGCGGCTCGTGCGTCGACTGCCTGCTCGCTGGGGACGGCAGATTCGATGGCTGTGTCGGTCATTCGTTCCTCCCGTTCAGGGCGTCGTGGTTGGCGGGCAGCGGCCGGCCGAGAAGACCCGTGGCTACTTTGCGTAGCTGCGGGTCGACCCGGTCAACCTCTCGCAGTCGCACCGAGTCGAACAGCTCGGAGAGGTCGCGGCCGGTTTCGGCCTCGAGCCTGGCTCGGATGGCGTTGTCGGGGTCGACGAAGTGGCCGACAACGGCGCGGCTGAATGCCTTGCCGAGGTTGATGTGGGCACCACGCACGCGCTTGATGTAGAGCTGGATGCGTGCCTGGTTGGCGATCGCGGGCTCGTTTCCGGACCGGCGCAGGATCGCTGTTAGGTTCGCTTCGGACTCCGGGCCGATGACGTCGCCGTCGCGCCAGTTGCGGATTGTCTGCTCGGTTACGCCCAGCTCGGTTGAGAGCTCCGCGCATCCTCCGGCACGTTCTACGGCGCTCTGGACGGCCTGGCGATAGAGCGGACCGTACACCTGCGCGGGTGAGTAGTTTGCGTCCCAGGCGGCGAACAGCTCGGATGTCGCCGATCCGCGCTCGGAGCCCTCCATGAGCACGACTCGGGCGCCGGCGGGCAGGCTACGCACCGGCCTGGTGATGACGCGCTCACCGACCAGCGTGTCGACGTTTCCAGCGGCCGGGAGCATGACGGCCTTCCCGTCGTTCATCCAGACAAGGAGCGCGTCCTGCGTATCGGCTCCCGTTTCGCCGCGGCCCTCGCTTGCTCGTTGCGTGGCGTCTCCTGCAGCGCTGAGGGTTTCCGGGTCGGAGAGCGTGAGGAACTCGTCCCAATGGTCGCGCATGCGGTCGACGCTCTCGCCGAAGGCGTTGTCGGCTGCCTCGACGGCGCGCCGGCCGGTGACCAGCGGGTTGAGGAGGTGGAGTGCGGGCGGCGTCTGCGGCGGGTAGGTCTCGCTGCCGAAGCTGCGCAGCCCGATGGCGGCCAGCGCCCGGGGGTTTGCGTTGCTTCCGTCGTATCTCTCGCTGGCGCGTGCGGCGAGTCTTTCGAAGCGCCCGATTTGGCACGGGTACAGGAGCGCCTGTAGCTGGCCGCGCTCGCCTCCCAGATACGTTCCGCTGCGCGCGGGCGGCGGTGGCTCGGTGATCACGGTCAGCGGCTCGTCATCGACGGGGCCGTACGGGAGGGCGCAGTCTCGGACACCGAAGTAGTGAACGCTCAGCTGACCGGAGTCGAAGGCGTCGGCGTCGACGGCGCCCTCGCTGAGCAGTGCGGCCGAGAGGGCGTGCGCCTCGATCTTCGTCGAACAGCGGATCACGATTCGCCGAGGATTGGTGCGGGCGGCCTCGCCGTCGAGCAGAAACACGAGGTCGAACCACTTCGGCTCGTCCTCCTGCACTCGCTGGTGCAGCGCGTTCAGGGCGCCACGGATCGCCGCCCAGTCACCGTTGAGCTTGCGCCAGGGGCCAAAGAACTGGCTGTCGGTGGCATTGAGTACCCGTCGTAGCGCGGTGGCGATGTGAAGAACCCGAGGTGTCTCGAGGGCGATGGTGTCGTAGGTGTGGACGGGGCAGCTGAGCCGTGCGAGCAGATAGGTGAGTCGGCGTGCGATCGGCACTACCGCGGGTTCCTCGATTCCCTTAAGCAGGAGCTTCGAGGCTCGGCGATGCCAGTCCGCGAAGCAGCATTCGAGGCGATGCAGCTCGTGGTTGATGGCGCCGTCGGCGACGGGGCGGAGCTCGATTGCGGCCGGGAGCCCCGCGCCGGTGAGCGCGCGGGCGCACAGGCCCTCGGTGGAGAGATCCCCGGCTCCCGCACCGAATGTCTCTGCGCAGAACCGGATGGTGGGCCAGTCGAAGTGAAACAGCGGGATCTCGCGGCGCTTGCAGAAGTCCTCGAAGTCCTGGTCTCCGAGCTCGCCAAGCCAGACCCGGCGGCGTTCCTGCTCTTGGTGCCAGTCGAAGCTGGCCTCCCACGTGTCGCGGCCGGCGATGGTGGCGTCCATAACGGCGGCCCGCATTGCGGCCGGTCCGAGCTCAGGTCTGAGATAGGGGAGCGCCAGCAGTATGAAGTGCTGGCTGGGATCGAGCGGCCCGTGCTCCCCGTTCCTTTTGAGCATGCCGTAGTCCCCGTCGCCGCGCAGGCGGCGGACGTCGATCGTCTGTACGAAACGGCTCGACGCGCCTGCGGCTCGTAGGCGGGGGGCGAGCTCGCGTAGTTTGTGGTCCGTCGAGAAGACGCCGACTGAGCCGAGCAGTGGCAGAAATGAGCGGTCGCCGCCGGCTGACAGACGCCCAAGCGCGAGGTAGAGCCCGAGGAACAGCACGAGTGGATGCTGCCCGCGAGGCAACGCGAACGCGGCCGCCTTGACCCTGCCCTGGTTGAGCATTTCGCGTGTTAGCGCGGCGGCTGCGAGGTCTACACCGGAGGGCGTGAGGGGTGTCAGGTCAAGCTTCAGCCCGCCTTGGCCAAGGTAGTCGAGGACGGGATCTTCGTGTCGTTGGACCGCGTCTTCGAGCACGCGCCAGGTCGGCAGTGTGGTGTCGAGCGTGTTCGGGGTGCCTTCCATGGGGGGAGACGGTACGGCCCAGTTTGAGCAACTGTCTATGCAAATGCGTATCAACCGTAATCTTTCTGGGCTTACACATGATGCATTTGCAAGAACTCCTAATGCTGGGCTTGCATTTGCATACCTAACTCGTCGATCATGGCGCCCATGACCTCCTCGGAGCTGCTCGGCGTGGTATTGCGAGAGGGCCGATGCCTCACCGGAGAGAGTCCCGAGGCTGCGGGCGCAGCCCTGAGTATCGCCGGGAGCACAATCCGCCGACTGGAAGCAGGACAGGTCAGCAGACCTCGCGAGCTCACACTGGACGCCCTTGCCCACTACTACAACCTCGACGCCGGCGTTCTGAGCTGGCTCGCCGGATGTCGCCTGACGGGGCCGGACCTAGAGCACCGCGTCCGAGGGCGCGCCGCCAAGGCGGGTGTGCCGAGCGCCGGCGAGCTCGGCGCCGTGGCCGTTGCGTGGGCACGCATCGTCGCGCCGCCGCCGGCCGACGACGGGACGGACTCGGGCGAGCAGGCACTGCTCAATGACTTCCGCGCGCTTGATCGTCGTCGCCAGGCCATGCTGCGCGCGCTCGCGGCGGATCTGCGCCTCGCGCGAGCCGGTGAGCTTCGCGCGCGAGGCGTCGAGGAGCGTTCCGCCCGCGAGCGGCGATGACACCATGGGTTTCGACCGGCAGCGATCCGCCGTGTTGAGGGGATGCTCAAAGAGCGCGGCGCATCGATATCAGCCGCGACGATTCTTCGCCGCTAAGCCCGCGTGCGGAGCCCGATCACTGCGCTTTGATGCGCCGATTCGTTCCTGCAGGCAGAGTAGTGGCCGCGTCCGCTCAGAACAACCCCAACGCCCCGCCCGCCTGGTGCACCAGGTCGAACAGGGGCTGGGGGAGGATGCCGAAGAAGAGCGTTGCCGCGCCCGCGAGGATCGCCACCAGGGCGACCTCCGGCTGGATGCCCGTCGAGATCTGCGCGTCGAGCTCGGGTGAGCCGCCCGCCAAGGCCGGGAGCGGGCCGCCCGGGGTGCTTGGGGCAGGGGGGGTGAGGTCGGCGCGGGGGGCGGCGCCTGGGGCTTCGCGCATCCACATCGCCGCGATCACCGGCAGGTAGTAGCCGAGGGAGATCATCGAGCCGATCACGATCGCCACGCCCAGCCACGTGTAGCCGCCCGAGACCGCCGCGTCGATCAGGTAGAACTTGCCGACGAAGCCCGCCGTCGCCGGGATGCCCGCCAGCGCCAGCATCGAGATCGTCATCGGCCACGCAAGCCACGGGCGCTCGCGGCCGAGGCCCGCCACCGCGTCGATCGAGTCGCCCAGGTCCGTTTCGCGCTCGCGCGCGACGATCACCGCAAACGACGCCATGTTCATCAGCAGGTACACCGCCAGGTAGAACACCGTCGCCGCGATGCCCAGCTTGCTCGCCACCACCACGCCCGCCAGCATGTAGCCGGCCTGGCCCACCGACGAGTACGCCAGCATCCGCTTCAGCGAGGACTGGGTGAGCGCGCCCACGTTGCCCACCAGGATCGTGATCGTCGCCAGCACCGCCACCGCCGGGCCCCAGCTGCCCTGCGCGCCGATCAGCGCCACGTCGAAGAAGCGCAGGAACACGCCCAGCGCCGCCACCTTCGTCGTCACCGCCATGAACGCCGTGATCGGCGTCGGCGCGCCCTCGTACACGTCCGGCGTCCACTGGTGAAACGGCGCCACCGACGCCTTGAAGCACAGCCCCGCCACGCACAGCGCGATCCCCGTCAGCGTCAGCGGATCCGTCGCCAGGCTGCCGCTCGACAGCGCGTTCGCGATCGCCGAGAAGTCCGTCGAGCCCGTCGCGCCATAGATCAGCGCCAGGCCGTACAAAAGCGTCGCCGAGCCCACCGCGCCCACGATCAGGTACTTCAGACCCGCCTCCAGCGAGTGCTCGCGTTTCAGTTCCGTCGCGCACAGCACGTACAGCGGGATCGACAGGAGCTCGATGCCCACGAACAGCGCCACCGTGTTCTGCGAGCTCGCCAGCACGAACATCCCCGCGATCGACGTCAGCAGCAGCGCGTGGAACTCGCCGTGCGCCGCTTCCTGCGCCGCCAGCGAGCGCCACGCCAAAAGCACCGTGCACGCGCCGCCCGCGATCAGGATCAGGTTCAGCCCCAGCGACAGGTCGTCGATCCGCAGCGCCCCCGACACGATCGACTTCTGCGCGTTCCACTGCCAGATCGTCAGCCCCAGCGCCGCGCCAAGCGCCACCAGGCTCAGCGCCGGCACCAGCTGCGCCCGCACCCAGCGCGAGCCCAGCAGGCCCACCAGCAGCACGATCGTCGCGCCGCCCAGCAGCGCGATCAGCGGCGACAGGCCCGCGAAGTCGATGTGCGGGCCTTTCAGGTGCGTCGTCGCCAACGTGTGGGAGAAGAGGGGGACGTACGTCATCGCTATTCGGTTTCCACCGGGACGGGCTGCGTCCCCGAGCCGGTCTCGGTTTGGGGAGCAGGGGCCTGCGCTTCGCCGGGCGCCGACGCGCTCGCCGTGCCCGCGAAGTAATGGAACTGGGCGTGTGGATTGGCCGCCAGCGCCTGCGCCGGGAACACCGCCTGCTTGACCGAGCCTTCGCTGCGGTGCAGCGCCAGCTGCGGGTACAGCGCCAGGAACAGGATCACCAGCACGATCGGCACGAGCACCGCGCCGTCGCCCAGCGTGATCTCACGCGACTGCACCTTCGCGCCGACGCGGTTGTGCATCGCGCGGATGAACAGGCGCAGCGCGTACACGCTCGCCATCACCACGCCGCTGAACGCGATGATCGCGATCACCAGCTTCGCTTTGAAGACGCCCAGCAGGATCAGGAACTCGCCCACGAAGTTCGACGAGCCCGGCATCGCCAGCGTCGCCAGCGACACGATCAAGAAGATGCTCGCCAGCACCGGCGCGCGGAACGCGATGCCGCCCATGTCGCGCACGTCTTCAGAGCCGCCCGCGCGGCGGCCGAGCAGCGCTGCGATGAACAGCGCCGGCGCCACCACCAGGCCGTGGTTGACCATCTGCAAGAGCGCGCCCTGGGCGCCCTGCGGGTTCAGCGCGAAGATCCCCAGCAGGATGAAGCCGAGCTGCGCCACCGAGGAGTACCCGAGGATCAGGCGCGCGTTCGTCTGGCTGAACGCCTGCAGCGAGCCGTACACGATCGACAGCAGCGCGATCAGCAGCATCAGCGTCTGGAAGTGCACCGCCGCTTGCGGGAACAGCGGCAGCACGATCGCCAGGAACCCGTACGCGCCCACCTTCGACAGCACGCCCGAGAACACCATCAGGACCTCCACCGGCATCGCCCGGTAGCCGTCCGGCATCCAGCCGTGCAGCGGGAACGCCGGCATCTTCACCAGGAACGCCGCCGCGAAGAACAGGAAGATCCACTCCTGCGAGCCCGTGCTCAGCGGCAGCGCCTGCAGCGTTGACAGCACGAACGTGATGTGCCCGCCACCCTGCTGGGACGCCAGCACGCCCGTCGCGATCGCCGCCGCCAGCATCAGCAGCGAGCCCACCAGCGTGTAGATCACCAGCTTGATCGTCGCTTTCACCCGGTCCGGCCCCTGGCCCCAGCCGCCGATCAGGAAGTAGAACGGAATCAGCATCAGGTCGAAGAACGCCACGAACAGCGCCAGGTCCTGCGCCAGGAACGCGCCCAGCACCGCAGACTCCGCAAGCATGAAGTGGAAGAAGAACAGGCGCGGGCGCTCGATCGCGCGGTCAGAGCTGCGCAGGTTCGCCGCCAGCGTCGCCGCCACGAACAGCAGCGTCGTCAGGCCCAGCAGGAACACGTTCAGCCCCGTCACCGCGAGCTTGTAGTGGATCCCCAGTTCCGCGATCCACACCACGTCCGTCACGTGCTGCAGGCCGCCACCCGCTTTGTAGTCCGCGATGTAGCCGATCGCGAGGCCCAGCGCCACGAGCGAGCCGAGCAGCGCCAGCGCGCCCGGCGCGCTCCAGGCAGGCCTTGCGGTGGCGCCCGCCGGCTCGCCATCCGATCCCCCGCCCGACGCGCGCGCCGTCCCCGGCAGCGCGCCGAGGATCGCGCCGAGCACGCCGCACGCCAGGGGAACCCAGATCAGGATCGAGAGCGCCGGCATCGATCAGGCCTGCAGCAGGAAGTAGAGGCCGACGCCCGTCACGCCCAGCACCAGCAGCGCCGCGTAGTAGCGCACGAAGCCGTTCTGCGCCGCGCGCACCGCCGCCGAGCCCGCGCGCACGATCCCCGTCGTGCCGCCGATCAGCGTGTCGTCGACGAACACGCGCTCGAACGTGTCGCGCGCGAAATCGCCCAGCGCCGCCACCGGGCGCACGACCAGCATTTCGATCAGCTCGTCGAAGTACCACTTGTTGACGAACAGCGTGTACAGCGCTTCGCCGCCCGGCACGCGCTCCCTGATCGCCGTCGACGCCCTCAGTTCGCGCCCGCCCACGACCCAGATGCGATACGCCAGCGCGATCCCCGCCAGGCCCAGCAGCGTGCCCAGCGTCAGGCCCACGACCAGCAGGCCGCTTTTCGTGTGCGGTTCGTACAGCTTCGACGTCGCAAACGACGGGCGCAGGAAGTCGTCGATCACGAAGTCCACTTTCGGGATCTGGATCAGGCCCGCGCCGACCGCGCCCAGCGCCAGCAGGCTCATCGCGATGCGCATCGGCAGCGCCCGCTCGGCGATCGCGTGCTCAGGGCCCGGGAAGCCCACGTCCGTGTCCTCCTCTTCGCCGTTCGCCGGGTTGCGCGGCACGTCCGCGTGGGCCAGGTGGCCGCCTTCCAGCTCGCGCGCCTCCGGCACCGGTTCGCCATGGAACGCGCGGAAGATCATCCGGAACGTGTAGATCGCCGTCAGCAGCGCGCCGATGTAGCCGATCACGTACAGCGCCCAGTGCCAGCCGCCGCGCTCGCCCGTGACCAGCAGGATCTCGTCCTTCGAGAAGAAGCCCGAGAACGGCGGGATCCCCGACAGCGCCAGGCCGCCGACTATGAAGCACCCGTACGTGAACGGCATCGCCTTGCGAAAGCCGCCCATCTTCTGCAGCGACTGCTCGCCCGCCATCGCGCCGATCAGCGAGCCCGCCGCCATGAACAGCAGCGCCTTGAAGAACGCGTGCGTCATCAGGTGAAACAGGCCCGCCGCGTACGCGCCCACCGACACGCCCATGATCATGTAGCCGATCTGCGACATCGTCGAGTACGCGATCACCTTCTTGATGTCCGTCTGCGCCAGGCCGATCGTGCCCGCGACCAGCAGCGTCACCGCGCCAACGATCGCGCCCACGTCCTGCGCCGCCGGCGCCAGTTCGAACAGCGGATGCATGCGCGCGATCAGGTACACGCCCGCCGTCACCATCGTCGCCGCGTGGATCAGCGAGCTCACCGGCGTCGGGCCCTCCATCGCGTCCGGCAGCCATGTGTGCAGCGGGATCTGCGCCGACTTCGCAAACGCGCCCACCAGCAGCAGGATGCAGCCCGCCACCAGGTCGCCGCTGTCCTTCGTGTTGCCCGCGACCGTGTGGCCGAAGGCGCCCGTTTCCGCCGCGTGGAAGCTCTTCAGCAGGTCCAGCGTGCCCGTGTGCTTGAAGATGAAGTACGTCCCCAGCACCAGCCCCACGTCGCCCACCACGTTGATCACGAACGCCTTGATCCCCGCCTTCGTCGCCGTCGTGCGGCGGTACCAGAAGGAGATCAGCAGGTAGGACGCCGCGCCCACGAACGCCCAGCCCACGATCAGCAGCAGGAAGTTGCCCGCCAGCACCAGCAGCAGCATCGAGAACACGAAGAAGTTCAGGTAGGAGAAGTAGCGGACGAAGCCGCGGTCCTTGTCCATGTATGAGATCGAGTACAGGTGGATCAGCGTCGACACGCCGCTCACCACCAGGATCATGAACACCGACAGCGGGTCCACCAGGATCGACATCTGCGCGTCGATGCCCGTCGTCGAGGCGTAGTTCCACAGCGACGACACGAACTGGCGGTCCGTCGCCGCATGGCCCTGCAGCGAGATCAGCGCGCCCAGCGCCGCCAGGAACGCCAGGAAGATCGCCGCCGTGCCGATCCAGCCCGCCGCTCGACTTGATCCCCCCCCACCCAGGACGCGGAAGCCGAACGCGGTGATCAGCGTGCCCAGCAGGGGGAAGGCCAGGACCAGCCAGCCGTAGGTGGTGGTGCTCATCTAGCCTTGCAGCTCCCGGAGCTCGTCCACGTCGATCGGCAGCCGCTGGCGGTAGATCGCGACGATCATGCCGAGGCCGATGCACACCTCGCACGCGGCCACCGTCATCACGACGATCGCCAGGATCTGCCCGTCGCCGTTGCCCCACATGCGCGAGAACGCGATCAGCGCGAGGTTGCCGCCGTTCAGCATCAGCTCCAGGCACAGCAGCACCACCAGCGGGTTGCGGCGGGTCATCACGCCGACCGCGCCCAGCGAGAACACGATCGCCGACACGGCCAGGTACCAGGCGATGCTCATGTCGAACGCCCCGCGCCGGTCTCCACCGGGCTCTGCTCAGCCTGCTCGGAGCGCGCCGCGCGCACCTGGCCGTGCGGGAGGAAGGTGCCCACGCTCTCGACCGTCGTCCCCGTCTCGCGCGGGCGCACCAGGTCGAGCGGCGCGAACGTCTGGTGCTCGTCCGCCTCGCCGATGCCGCCGCGGCGGCGCGCCAGCACCACGCCGCCGACCGCCGCGATCAGCAGCAGGAACGACGCAAGCTCGAACGACAGCAGGAAGCGCGTCAGCAGCAGCTTGCCGATGTACGCCGGCGTCCCATACGCCTGCGGCCCAGGCACGTAGCCCGCGCCGTAACCGCTCGTCGCCTCGAGGCCCGTGCCCAGCAGCGCGATCAGCAACTCCACCAGCAGCGCCGCGCCAACGATCGCGCCGCCGAGGCGCAAGCCCGACCCGACTCGGCCAGGTGCCCGCAAGCGCTCGCCGATCGAGTCGCCCTCCTCGCCCACATACGCCACCACGAACACGTAAAGCACCATCACCGCCCCCGCATAAACCACCACCTGCACCGCCGCCACGAACTCCGCGCGCAGCAGCAGGAACAGCACCGCCAAAGAGATCAGGTGCGCGACAAGGGAGAGCACGCAGTAGAACGGATTGCGAAGCATCACCACGCCGATAGCGCCGGAGATCACGCCGATCGCGGCAATGAAGAAGAGGACCGAGCTCACTCACCCTCGTTTCTGAGGGGCGTGCGCTCCAGCGGCTCCGCGAGCAGCATCTCCTTCGTGAAGATCAGGTCCGTGCGGTCGTAGTCGGAGAGCTCGTAGTCGTGGCCCATCGTGATCGCGTCGAACGGGCACGCCACCTCGCAGTAGCCGCAGAAGATGCAGCGCGAGAGGTTGATCTCATACACCGCCGCGTAGCGCTCGCCCGCCGACACGCGGTTCTCCGGCGTGTTCTCCGCCGCCACCACGCGGATGCAATCGGACGGACACGCCGCCGCGCACAGCGAGCAACCCACGCACTTCTCCAGGCCCGGTTGCGCGGGGTCCGGGCTCTCGAAGCGATGCAGCTTGTGGCGGCCGCGGAAGCGCGGGTACACCGGGGTCTTCTCCTCCGGGTACTGGACCGTGATCGGCTTTTCGGTGAAGCGGCCGAACGTCGTCAAGAGGCCGCGCACCGTCTCGCGGAACGTCCGCCACGTGCCGCGCGCCGCGCCCGGAGCGGGGGTGCGCGTGACCTCGATCACGTCATCGCCGGGGCTCCACATCAGTGCGTCACCACCACGAGGACCGCGGTCACCAGCGTGTTCAGCGTCGCCAGCGGCAGCAGCACCTTCCAGCCGAAGCTCATCAGCTGGTCGTAGCGCAGGCGCGGCAGCGTCGCGCGCACCCAGATGAAAAGGAACGTGAACAGCGACATCTTGAACAGCACCACGAACGGGTCCACCCAGCCCGGCGGGTGGATCCCAAACGGCAGCAGCCAGCCGCCCAGGAACACCGTCGTGACGATGCCCGAGACGACCAGCACGTTGAGGTACTCGGCGAAGTAGTAGGAGGCGAAGCGCCCGCCACCGTACTCGGTGTTGTAGCCGCCCACCAACTCCGCGTCCGCCTCCGTCAGGTCGAACGGCGCGCGGTTGGTCTCCGCGAAGCTCGCCGTCAGGAAGATCAGGAAGCCGAAGAACTGCGGCACGATGTACCACATGCCTTTCTGCGCCGTCACGATCCCCGTCAGCGACAGCGTCTGCGCCGTGAAGATCACGCCCACCAGCGCCAGGCCCTGGGAGACCTCGTAGGAGATCAGCTGCGCCGCGCCGCGCATCGCGCCCAGGAACGAGTACTTCGAGCCCGAGGACCAACCGCCGAGCATGATTCCGTAGAACGCGATCGCGCTGAACGCGAACAGGTACAGCGGCCCGATCGACACGTCCACGCCGTACAGCCCCACGCGTTCGCCGAAGATGTGCTGGACGTTGCCGAACGGGATGATCGCGAACGCCGCGACAGCCGTCATGATCGAGATCATCGGCGCGAACGCGAACAGGAAGCCGATCGACGTGGTCGGCCGGAACTGCTCCTTCGTCAGCAGCTTCAGGATGTCCGCCAGCGGCTGCAGCGCCCCGTACGGGCCCACGCGGTTCGGGCCATAGCGGCTCTGGAAGCGACCCAGCAGCTTGCGCTCGGCCAGCAGCACCACCGGCACCAGCTGCAGGCCCACCGCGAAGATCACGATCGCCTTCAGGATCTGCACCCACCACGCTTCGTAGTAGCCGACCGTCGCCAGCGGCGTCAGCGCCAGGGCCGGCGTCATGCTGGCTCCTCGGGGGCGGATGTTTGCTGCGCTCCGCTGTATGACAATGGCAATACAGGCTTCGCGCGGGGGAACAGGAACTCGAGCGCCGGCGAGAACTCGACCTCGGGCGCGTCCCACACCGAGCGCCAGCCGGCTAGGTCGGCGGCTTGATCGGGCGAGGGCTCGTCCTGCGTGGGCGGTCCGGCCCCCGGCGCCTGTCCGGCCTCGGGCGCGGCGCCCGAAAGCGCGTTGATGTTCGCCTGCGGGAACGCCGAGGCCGCCTCGCGCTGCTGCCAGCGCACGCCGCGGCCGCCGATCTCCTCGAGCGTGAGCCCGGCATAGAAGGGGACGGCGGCGAACAGCTGCTGCGAGGCCATCTGGCCGCTCAGCACGTCGAGGTCGAGGCCGAGGCGCAGCGCGAGCTCGGCGAGCACGTGCCACTCGGCGCGCACGGATCCCGGGCGGGCGATCGCGGGGCGCAGGCGCTGCAGGCGCCCGTCGGGGTGGACGATCGTGCCCTCCTTCTCGGCGTAGGCCTCGGCGGGGAAGACGACGTCGGCGTGCTCGCGGATGGCGTCGGTCAGGAACGACGCGTGCGCGATGACCGTGCTCGCGCCGGCGAGCGCCCGCTCCCACAGCTCGGGGTCGGGGAGATCGCGCAGCGGGTCGCAGTGCAGCAGGTACAGCGCGCTGAGCTCGTGGTCGGCAAGGCCCTCGGCGATCGCGTGGGCGTCGCGCGGGGATGTCGCAGGGTCCGGGGCGCCCCCGCTTTCGTTCGTGGCGCCGTCCGACGCGGCGGGTGCGGAGAGACCGGGGCCGGCGTTGGGCAGCACGCCCGCCTCGCGCAGCCCGCGGCCGTTGGTGAAGGCGGGAACTTCAAGGAGGCCGGCGCCGTCGACGCCTGCCATGCCGAGCTTCTCCGCGAGGCCGAGCAGCGCGCTCGCGCCGCCCGCTCCGTTCGGCCCGGCGGTGAGCCGCTCGCCCCACAGGATCACGACCTCGCGCGGCCGTGCTTGTGCATCGTCCCCGGCCGCGGCGGAGTCCTCGGCGGCGGGGCCGTTCAGCAGCGCGGCGAGCGCGCTCACGGCGTCGGGCTCGGCGCCTGCCTGGCGCGCGAGCGACTCGGCGTTGGCCGAGCCGGCGAGGGCGGCCTTTAGCGCGGCGGCGAAGATGGCGCCGGCTCCGGGCGCGTAGCGCACGGACAGCGCGGCGTTCTCGTCGAGCAGGCTCTTGTGCGGCGAGGCGACCGCCAGCTGTAGGCGGTTGCGGCGCACGCCCTTGCGCAGGCGCAGGTCGAGGATCGGGGCGTCGTTGACGGGCTCGGTGTCGAGCACGAGCACGGCGTCGGCGAACTGCAGGTCCGAGACCTTGGCCTGCAGCCGCGGGTCGCCGAGCGCGCGGTGCAGCTCGAGGTCGAGCGCGCCCGCTCGGCGCGAGTCCAGGTGCGGGGAGCCGAGGCCCTCGCGCAGCAGCCGCGCGAGCAGCAGCCCCTCCTCGTTGGTGCTCTGCCCGCCGGCGATCGCGCCGGTGTGCGCGCCCGCACGGGCGAGGCATTCCGCCGCGTCCGACAGCGCGCGCTCCCAGGAGACGGCTCGCAGCTGGCCGCCGTCGCGCACCATCGGCTGGGTGACGCGCTCGTCGACGTGAAAGGACTGGTAGGCGAAGCGGCCCTTGTCGCACAGCCAGCCGTCGTCGACCTCGCCGTTGTCGCGGGCTAGCACCCGCAGCGCGAGCTCGTCGCGGACGGTCAGCGTGACGTTGCACTGCGCCGGGCAGAACGTGCAGACGGTGCCGGCGCCCTCGATGTCCCACGGGCGCGCCCTGAAGCGGTAGGGCCGCGAGGTGAGCGCGCCGACGGGGCACAGCTCGACGATGTTGCCGCTGAACGGCGCGACGTAGGGGTGTCCGTCGAACGTCGAGACGTAGGAGTGCGCGCCGCGCTCGAGCAGCACCAGCTGGTAGTCCTCGGCGACCTCCTGCGAGTAGCGCACGCAGCGGTAGCAGAGGATGCAGCGCTCGCGGTCGATCGCGATCAGCGGCGAGAGCTCCAGCGGCTTGACGAAGTGGCGCTTGGGCTCGATGAAGCGCGAGATGCCGTCGCCCCAGCCGAAGGTGATGTCCTGCAGCGGGCACTCGCCGCCCTTGTCGCACACGGGGCAGTCGAGCGGGTGGTTGATCAGCAGGAACTCGACGACCGAGCGCTGCGCGGTCTTCACGCGCTCTGACTGCGTGTAGACGACCATCCCGTCCTTCACCGGCGTCGAGCAGCCCGTCTGAAGCTTCGGGATGCCTTCGATTTCGACCAGGCACATGCGGCAGGCGCCGACGGGCTGGCCGAGCTTGGGCTCATAGCAGAAGACCGGGATCTCGACGTCGCCCTGCTTGGCGGCGTCGACGAGCATCGCGTTCTCGGCCGCCTGGACTTCGCGGCCGTCGATTGTGAAGGTGATGAGTCTTTGCTCGGGGCGCGGCATTAACCGATACCCCCGGCAGCGATCGCGGGCGCCGGCGTGCCGTTGCCGGCGCCGAGCCCGTTGCGCACGCGCGCGGCCTCGATGTGCGCTTCGAACTCGTCGCGGAACTTGGCGATCATCGAGCCGATCGGCATCGCCATGGCGTCGCCGAGGACGCACAGGCAGTTGCCGATGATGTGGTCCTGCACGGAGGCCATGATCTCGATGTCCATGGGGGTCGCCTCGCCGGCGTCGATCCGTTCGAGCATCTTCACCGTCCAGTTGGTGCCCTCGCGGCAGGGCGTGCACTTGCCGCAGGACTCGTGGCGGTAGAACTTGGCGACCTTCATGGCGACGTCGAGGATCGGCGTGGCGTCGTTGACGACGATGATCGCGCCGGAGCCGAGCATCGAGCCGGCGGCGGCGAGCGAGTTGAAGTCGTAGGGGACGTCGAGGTCCTCGGCCTTGAGCACCGGCGAGGAGGAGCCGCCGGGGAACCAGCACTTGACCTTCTGCCCGTCGGGCGGGCCGCCGGCGAGGCCGAAGATGATCTCGCGCGAGGGGACGCCCAGCTCGATCTCGTAGTTGCCGGGCCGCTTGACGTGGCCTGAAACCGACACGACCTTGGTGCCGGTGGAGGTCTCGACGCCCAGCTTCGCGTACTCCTCGCCGCCGATCGTGACGATCGTGGGGACGGTGGCGAGCGTCTCGACGTTGTTGATCAGCGTGGGGCCCTGGTAGAGGCCCTGGATCGCGGGGAACGGCGGCTTCAGGCGCGGGTTGCCGCGCTTGCCCTCGAGCGAGTCGAGCAGGCCGGTCTCCTCGCCGCAGATGTAGGCGCCGGCGCCACGGTGTACGACCAGCGACAGCGAGTGCCCGGAGTCGAGGATGTTCTCGCCGATGTAGCCGGCGGCGCGCGCTTCGGCGACGGCGGCGTCGAGCATCTCGGCCTGCAGCTCGTACTCGCCGCGGATGTAGATGAACGCGCGCCCGATCGCGGCGGCGTGGGCGGCGATCACGATCCCCTCGATCAGCATGTGCGGCGACTTCTGCATCAGCTCGCGGTCCTTGAAGGTCCCCGGCTCGGACTCGTCGGCGTTGCACACGAGGTACTTTTCCATCGAGCCCTTGGGCAGGAACGAGATCTTCGTGCCCATCGCAAAGCCGGCGCCGCCGCGCCCGCGGATGCCCGATGCTTTGAGCTGCTCGAGCACGTCTTCGGGGCTCATCGCGAGCGCCTTGCGCAGCGCCTGATAGCCGCCGCGGCGCTCGTAGACATCGAGTGTGCACAGCCCCGGCTCGTCGATGTCGGCGAGCAGCAGCGTCGAAGGTCTCCCGTCGGGTTCGGTCATGCTCATGCGCCTCCCTGCGCCGGATGCAGCGGGAACTCGCGGCTGTTGGCGCGCGGGTCGGCCGACAGTTTTCGCGCGAGCTGCTTGTCGGGCAGCACCGGCCGGCCCGCGCGCACGTCGTCGAGCAGCTGCGGCACGTCGGCGACGGTTAGCGGGCCGACGTAGACGCCGTCGACGGAGGCCATCGGTGCGATGTCGCACGCGCCGAGGCACTCGAACGAGCGCACGTTGACATCGGGCTCCTCACCGGGGCCCACCGCGGCCGCGTCACGCATCGCCTCGTACAGCTCGTCGGCGCCGCACAGCGAGCAGGAGATGTTCGTGCACACGTACACGCTGTGGCGCGGGACGGGCGTGGTCTCGAGCATGTCGTAGAAGGTCGCGACCGAGTCCAGGTAGGCGGGCGTCACGCGCATCACGCACGCGACCTGCTCGACCGCTTCGGGCGAGCACCAGCCGTGCAGGCGCTGGGCCGCGGCGAGCGCCGGCAGCGTGGCCGAGTGCCGGTCGGGGTAGTTGGCCATGTGCGCTTCGATCTCGGCGCGCAGATCCTCGGGCACGGGCGGGGATGGGGACCCGCCCACCCCGGGGATCTCCGCGGGCTCCTTCTCGAGGTCGGCCGGCTCGTCCCACCCGGGCACGCGCGAGCCGTGCGCGAAACGGCGCACGGCGGTCACCTGTCTATCCCCCCGAGGATCGGATCGAGCATCGCGGTGGTGGCGATCATGTCGGCGATGTAGCTGCCGCGGACCATCGGCGCGAGCGCCTGCAGGTTGACGAAGCTGGGGTCGCGCATGTGCACGCGGACGGGCTTGGAGGAGCCGTCGGAGCGCACGTAGCAGCCGAGCTCGCCGCGCGGGGACTCGATCGGGTTGTAGACCTCGCCGGGCGGCACGCGGAAGCCCTCGGTGACGAGCTTGAAGTGGTGGATCAGCGCCTCCATCGAGGTCGCGAGCTCGTGCCGGGGCGGCAGCGCGACCTTGCGGTCCTCGGTGATGTACGGCCCTTCGGGCAGCCCGTCGAGCGCCTGCTCGATGATCTTGACCGACTCGTAGATCTCCGCCAGCCGCACGGCGAAGCGGTCGTAGTTGTCGCCGACGGTGCCGACGGGGATCTTGAACCGGAAGTCCTCGTAGGAGCTGTACGGGTCCGCCTTGCGCAGGTCCCACGGGTTGCCGGCGGCGCGCAGCAGCGGACCGCTGACGCCGAGCCCGAGCAGCGTCTGCGCGTCCAGCGGGCAGGTGCCGCGCAGGCGCTGCAGCAGGATCTCGTTGGAGTTGAGGATCGCGCCGTACTCGTCGGCGCGCTCGGGCATGATCTTCAGGAACTCGCGCACCTTGGCCTCGAAGCCCCGGGGGATGTCCTCGATCACGCCTCCCACCTGGAAGTAGCGCGTGTGCATGCGCGCGCCGGAGGACATCTCGAATAGGTCGAGGATCAGCTCGCGCTCGCGCAGGCAGTACAGGAAGATCGAGGTCGCGCCGAGGTCCAGGGCGCTGGTGCCGAGCCAGATCAGGTGCGAGGCGATGCGGTTGAGCTCGAGATGGATCACGCGCAGGTACTGCCCGCGCTTGGGCACCTCGACCTCGACGAGCGCCTCGACGGCGCCGCAGTAGGCCATCGCGTTGAAGTAGTAGGAGAGGTAGTCCATCCGCTCGACGACGGGGATCACCTTCCAGTAGGACTTGTCCTCGGCGGTCTTCTCGATGCCCGTGTGCACGTAGCCGATGATCGGTTTGATGTCCCTGACGATCTCCGCCTGCAGCGTCACGAGCAGGCGCAGGACGCCGTGGGTGGCGGGGTGGTGCGGGCCGAAGTTGAGCGTCAGCAGTTCGTCGCGGGCGCCCATGTCGGGGTCGAGATCGTCATCGAGCGGGGCGAGCGTGATGCTCTGCTCGCGCCGGCGGTATGCGGACAGCGTCGGGTTCTCCCCCTTCCCCGTACCGGGACTATGCGGGGACGATGCGGTGGGGCTCATGTGCTCGTGGCCTCTTCTTCGCGCGCCTCCAGCAAGCCGGCCTCGTCGCGCGTGAAGATCACCGGTTCGCCGCCGAGCGGGAAGTCGCGCCGCTGCGGGTGGCCCTCGTAGTCCTCGGGCATCAGGATCCGGCGCAGGTCGGGGTGCCCCTCGAAGACGACGCCGAACATGTCATAGATCTCGCGCTCCTGGTGGTTGGCGGTCGGCCATTCCTCGCTCACCGAGGCGACCGTCGGCGCGTCGAGCGGTACTCGCAGCTTGACCGTGATGCGGTCGACGCTGTCCATGTCGAGCAGCTCGTAGATCACGCCCAGTCGCGGCTCCTCGGGGTAGTGGTCGACGCCGTGCACGCTCGCCAGGAACGCGTAGCCCTTCTCGCGCAGGCTCGCCAGCACCTCGCGGATCCGCGCCGGGTCGACGATCAGCGTCGCGCGGTTGCGGAAGTACACGGTCTCCAGCGCGGCGTCGCCGAGCTCGCCGGCGAGCAGCTCCAGGCCCGTGGCGTCGGGCATCTAGGGGCGCTCCTCGGTGCCGACGGCGTCGTAGCGCTCGCGCCAGCCCATGTCCGGGTCGTCCTGCACGAGCTTGCGCAGCTTCAGCACTCCGTGCATCAGCGCCTCCGGGCGCGGCGGGCAGCCCGGCACGTGGACGTCGATCGGCATGAACTTGTCGGCGGGCACCAGCGCGTAGTTGTTGAACACGCCCATCGAGCTGCAGCAGGCGCCCATCGAGATCGCCCACTTGGGCTCGAGCATCTGGTCATACAGGCGGCGGATGATCGGCGCCATCTTGATCGACACGCGCCCGGCGAGGATGATCAGGTCGGCCTGGCGCGGGGAGGCGCGGAAGGCCTCGAAGCCGAAGCGGGCGATGTCCATGCGCGGCCCGGCGGTATGGAACTGCTCCATCGCGCAGCACGCAAGCCCGAAGGCGAGCGGGAAGAACGAGTTCGAGCGAGCCCACGCGACCGCGTCGTCGAGCGTGGTCGTCAGCACGCGTTCCTGGACGTACTCTTCGAGCTCGGAGCCCTCCAGCGCAGCGGGCCGGTTGGCGCCCTCGAGGTCGCCGCCGCGCAGCATCTGGCGCGCGTTCAGGCTCTGGACGCGCAGCTCGCCGTCGCCCCCGGGCAGTCCTGGGGTGCTGGTGCGCGGCGGGAGGGGCTCGCGCCTCACCTCCACTCGAGCGCCCCACGCCGCCACACGTACACGAAGGCGACGAACAGCAGCATGATGAAGACGATCGTCTCGACCAGCGCGAAGCTGCCGTACGCGCGCAGCTCGACCGCGATCGGGTAGAGGAAGACGACCTCGATGTCGAACAGGATGAACAGCATCGCGATCAGGTAGAAGCTGATCCCGAAGCGCAGGCCGCGCCTGACCTCGGAGGGCAGCCCGCACTCGTACGGGTCCTGCTTGTGCGGCGTCGCGCGGCGCGGCCCGATTACCGAGTTGAGCACCGCGAACGCGCCGCCCACGGCGCCACCGAGAATGAGGAAGACGATCGCCGGGAGATAAGTGCGCAGCACCGCGCGCTGTTATATCACTGCTTGTGGCAGGGTGTTACATAGTGGCAATCGGCTCGAAATCCGCGCCGTGACGGAGGCTGTGGTGGCGGGCGCGATCGCGGTCGCGGCGCTGAACCTGCTCTCCGGTTTGCTCGGTGGATCGCTTTGGTACAGGTTCCCTCCCGGCGGTGTGCCCGAGCTCGCCGCCGGCAGCTCGGCGAGAGGGCTCGTGCGCGCGTTCTGGGTGCTCCTGCGCGTCGGTCAGGGCTCCGCGCTGACGCTCGCGATCGCGGTGGGCTCGCTGGCGGCGGCGGGCAACTACTCGAGCGAACACCTCTTCTACCTGTACGCGCTGCTGCCGCTCGCGGTGGCGTTCGTGGCCGAGCAGCTGCGCGTCGCATCCGCGCAGACGATCCTCGACCAGCAGGGCCTGGAGAACGCCGCGGCGGTGGGCGAGCTGCCCGAGGCGGAGCAGCACACGCTGGTCGCGGCGATCATGCGCCGCGAGATCGGCGTGATGGCGCTGTCGGCGCTCGTGGTGGTGTTCCTCGCGCTGCGCGCGGCGAGCACGGCCCACGGGTTCTAGATCGAGATCGACGATTCGGCCGGCGCTCCGTGCCAGCCTCGCTCGATGCTCGGCCGGGGCTCCATGCGGGCCCAGCTCGATGCGCGGCTGGCGCTCCACCCGGGCCTCGTCCCTATATATTCCCCGGCGCATGAAGGCTGCAGTCATGATGATCGCCCTGCTCGCCTGCGCCGTGCTGCTGGGCGCTTGCGGATCGCAGGAAATCCAGCTGGCGAAGACCAACCCGTACCATCGCGGCGCGGTGCTGTTCCTCGACCACTGCTCCGGCTGTCACACGCTGGCGGTCGTCGGCGCGGAGGGCTCGGCGACGGAGATCTCCAACCGCGTCAAGACCAACGGGCCGAACTTCAACATCCGCAAGGAGGACGTGTCGCAGGTGCTCTATGCGATCCGCAACGGCGGCTTCTCCGGGGCGATCATGCCCGAGAACATCGTTGTCGGCGGCGCCGCGCAGGCCGTGGCCGAATTCCTTGCGAAGTACTCGGGGCTCAAAGCCGAAAAGGTCCCGACTACGAACATCACGTTGTCGACGAAATAGCTTTGCCGAGCCCAAGGCTCGATCACCGCAGGCGCGCTGCCGCAGACGGGTAGGCTCCTGGCGTGCTTGACCTCAAGCTGATTCGCGAGGATCCCGACCGCGTTCGCGCGGCGCTGGCGCGGCGCGGGGCGGGGGCGGCCGACGGCTTGGATCTTGTGATCGCGCTGGATGCCCGCCGCCGCGAGTTGCTGCCGGTGCTGGAGGGGCTTCGCGCCGAGCAGAACGAGGCGAACGGGCGCATCAAGTCCGCGGCGGACGCGGGGGAGCGGGAGCGCGAGATCGCGGCGATGCGTGGGGTGGCTGCTCGCGCGAAGGAGCTCGAGGGCGAGCTGGGGCAGGTCGAGCAGGATCTGCATGAGGCGCTTGCGCCGCTGCCCAACCTGCCGGACCCGACCGCGGCGCCCGGTCCGGAGGACGAGCTGGTGCGCGAGGTGGGGGAGGTCCCTGAGCTGGACTTCGAGCCGCGCGATCATCTGGAGCTGGCGGGGGGGCTGATCGACATGGATCGGGCGGCGAACCTGTCGGGTGCGCGCTTTGCGTACCTGAAGGGCGATCTGGTGATGCTCGAGCTGGCGCTCGTGCGGTGGGTGCTCGAGAAGCTGCGCGGGGCGGGGTTCGAGCCGGTGATACCGCCGGTGCTGGTGCGCGAGCGGGCGCTGTACGGGACGGGGTTCCTGCCGGATACCGAGCAGCAGATCTACAGCCTGCCCGAGGATGAGCTGTTCCTGGTGGGGACCTCGGAGGTGGCGCTGGCGTCGCTGCACGACGGCGAGATCATCGACGGTGAGCGGCTGCCGCTGCGCTACGCGGGCTTCTCGCCGTGCTTCCGGCGCGAGGCGGGGGCGGCGGGCAAGGACACGCGGGGGATCTTCCGTGTGCACCAGTTCGACAAGGTGGAGATGTTCAGCTTCGTCGCGCCCGAGGAGTCGGCCGATGAGCACGGGCGGATCCTGGCGATGGAGGAGGAGATCCTGTCCGAGCTCGGGCTGCCGTATCGCGTCGTGAACATCGCGGTAAACGATCTGGGCAACTCGGCGGCGAAGAAGTACGACTGCGAGGCGTGGATCCCGAGCCAGGGCCGCTATCGCGAGCTGACGTCGTGCTCGAACACGACCGACTACCAGGCCCGGCGCCTGAACATCCGCGCTCGCGCGGAGAAGCGCACGCAGGTGCTGCACACGCTCAACGGCACGGCGGTCGCGGTCGGGCGCACGATCGTGGCGCTGCTGGAGAACGGCCAGCGCGCGGACGGCGGCGTGGATCTACCGGCATGCCTGGTCCCCTACGGTGCTCCCGCCGGGCTCTCCGGCATCCGTGACTAGACAATAAGTAGATAGGCTCTCCCGTCGTTGTCAAGCGGGGAGCTGTGCGGGCGTGGAGGAAGTTCAGCGGACGAGGATCCTGGAGGCGATGGCGGAGGCGATGGCGGAGCGGGGAGCGGCCGGCTCCGCCGTCACGATGGCCGACGTGATCGCGCGAGCGGGGGTGTCGAGCACGGCCTTTCACGAGGCGTTCGCGGATCGCGACGCGTGCCTGCTGGCGGCGTTCGATCTGGGCGTGCGCCGCGCCCGCAAGCTGGTGGTCGCGGCGTACGACGGCGAGCCGCGCTGGCTGGATGCGATCAAGGCGGGGCTGGCGGCGTTCCTGTACTTCCTGGAAGACGAACCCGCGATGGGACGGCTGCTGGTGGTGTACGCGACGAGCGGTGGGGAGCAGGTGCTGCTGCGTCGCGCAAAAATCCTGGGCGCGCTGGCGGCGGCGATCGATCGCGGCCGGCTGGAGCGCGCCGCCGGCAAACGTCAGCCCCCCGCGGTGATTGCCGAAGGCGTCGTCGGCGCGGTGCTGGCGGTGCTCCAGAATCGGCTGCTCGCGCAGGAATCGGGGCCTGTGATGGAGCTGTTCGGCTCGCTCGTCAGCATCATCGTGCTGCCCTACCTGGGGTCGGGCGTCGCGCGGCGGGAGCTGACGCGCCCGGCGCCGCGCATCCGCGTTGGTCCGGGGGGCGCAGCCGAACGTGCCGGGGGGCCGATCGAGCACGGCGGCCACGTGCGCCTGACGTATCGCACGGCCCGCGTGCTGCGGGCGATCGCCGACTATCCAGGCGCCAGCAACCGCGAGGTGGCCGACCGCGCGGGGATCGTCGACCAGGGTCAGATCTCGAAGCTGCTCAACCGGCTGGAAGGTCGAGGGCTGATCGTGAAGACGGGCGAAGGCCGGACGCGTGGAGCGCCCAACTCGTGGTGCCTGACCGAGTTTGGGGAGCAGGTGCTGACGGACGTGCCGGACTCGTATGTCCCGGACTCGCGCTAGCGAGGATCGAGAAGCTCTCAGCCGATCTCGAAGACGATCGAGCGCGCGACGCCGCCCACGGGCGCGAGCGCCAGGCGATAGCTGCCGGCGGGCAGCGCCCCGTGCCCGCCGAGACGGTGGCTGTCGTATCCGGCGAGCGCGGCGATCGTGAGCGGCCGCGCCTGTCCCTGCCAGCGCCCCCGCCCGTGCCTGACAACACGCCGCTGCAGCGATATGCGCACGCGCGCGGCCATGTTGAGCGTGAAGGTGAAGGCGATCTGGGAGACGCGCGGGCGGCTCCTGTTCAGGGCGATCAGCGCCTTCAGCGTGAGCGCGAGGCGTGAGAGCTGGATCGCGGGCCCGACGCCGGAGGTCGAGGTCCCGGTGCCGGAGGTCGAGGTCCCGGTGTACCAGGAACCAGAGTTGCCTGCCGTAGGCGGCACGCTCGCGGTGTGGCCCCCCGGGGCTCCGCCCCCACCGCCACCGCCTCCGCCGGAGCCGCCGTTGCCGTTTTCTTCGGAGCCGCCCGATTTGCTGCCGCCGGCTTCCGCGGGCGGCTGAAAGGCCACGATCCCGTCGGGCGTGCCGACGCCGGTGGGCCCGTCGTAGCCGCTCGCGGCCAGGCAGATCAGATGCGAGGAGCAGCTCGTGCTGGCCTCTTCGGCTGCGCTGCAGGGCTGCAGGCCGGTCCCTTCGTCGAACGGCGACAGGCATTCGGCGTTTGAGCCGGCGGTGACGTCGTGCAGCGACGCGGGCGTCGCGACGGCGTTTTCGTAGAGCGTCTGCGCCGGGTATTCGACGCCCTGCGCGCCGCCGGCGAGCGCGAACACCGAGGCGACCAGCGGCGAGGCGAGGCTGGTGCCGCCGATCGTGCACCAGTAGAGCACGTGTTTGACTTTGGCTTCTTCGTAGTGGTACGCGCATTCGGGGTTGGTGTCGTGGACGGCGACGCCCGAGTAGGGGTCGGCGTCGGCGGCGACGTCGGCGACGGCGCGCTTGGCGCCACAGCCGACCGAGGACCAGTCCGAGACGCTCGCCTGCCACGGCGGGGCGGCGAAGCCCACGCTGCAGCCGCTGCCACCGGCGCCGTATCCGTCCTTTTTGCCTGCGCTTTCGCCGCCGTCGTTCCACACCGACTCTCCGGACCATTCGCCACCCGCTCCGAGCGTGTGCAGGCGGGTGCCGCCGACGGCGAGCACGTGCGGAGAGGAGGCCGGGAAGTTGGCGTATCGCGTCGGGGGTTCTTCGAGCCAGTTGAGGTAGCCGTCGTCGCCGGCGGCCGCGGCGATGACGATGCCGGGGTGGTTGAAGGCGGAGCTATCGGGCACGCATTCGCGTTTGCCGCCGTTATCGAAGCATTCGGGGCCGGCCCACGAGTTGGAGATCTCGGTGGCGGGCAGCGCCACGGCCGCTTCCTCGGCGGCTTCGAGATCCGCGTAGGAGGCCGAGTCGGCCTCGACGAGCGCGATTTGGCAGTTCTGGCAGACGGCGTGTGCGGTCTCGATGTCGAGTGAGATCTCGACGGTCCAGCCGTTCGCTTCGTGCTCGAAATAGCAGGCTTCTTCGCGTTCTTCCTGTTTCTGTGTGGTTTCTCCGGCTTCGCTGCCGTTGCAGAGCGTTTCTGCGGATTCGAGGGTCGCCTTGCTTTGGGGGAACGGCAGGTTGGCGGTTTCGCCGCGCTGGTTGACCTTCGCGAAGCATTTGTTCGCGGTGGTGCATTCCGGCAAACCGAATTCTTTGCTGTAGGCTTTCAGGTCTTCTTCCGCGTTCAGGTCGTTGTATGCGTCGATGAGCGCGATCCTCTGTTTGGGATAGGAGGATGCCGTTTCGTTCGGTAGCCCGTACGCGGCGTGGAGATCCTGTGGCGTGAGGCCGAAGTCGCCGCCCGTCAGCGAAGGGGTCGGATCGGCGACCGCGCGTGCGATGCCGAGTGGCCGCGTGTGCGCGCGGGCGGCCGCGGTCAGGGCGAGGAGCTGTAGCGCCTGGCAGGCGGCGTGTCCGGGCAACGGTGGCGGGCACACCGCGCGCGTCGTGTAGGCGGAGGCAGGCAGCGGTGCGACGCTTGCCGCCGCCGAGGCCTGGGCGCAGAGCAGGACGAACGCGGCCAGGACTGCGGCCGGGACCAGCACGGCTGTGTGGCGCGTGTGCTTGCTCATCGTCCTGAAGATCTCTACCCGCGAATTTCGTCGGCGCGCGGGCCGGCTCGCTTTAGGCCAGGTGCGGAATGCAGACACTCGGGCGCACGGTCACGAGATCGTCACAGGCTGGTCACCGGAGGATCACGTCGCGGTGGCAGCGGCTCGCGAGGATGCTCTCCGGGACGGTGGGACAGGCAAGGGAGCAGCGTTCGTCGAGGGCGAGCTCTGCTCGGCGAGCGCACCGAACCGCGCAGGGCGCGAGCGAACGGGGCGGGAGGCGAGACCCGCCCCGTTCGCCATCAGGCTGGACGCGGGCCCCGCCCTGTTAGCCATCAGGCTCGACGCGAGCCGCGCCCCCATTCGCCATTAGGCTGGGTGTGGTGTCATCCCCGTTCGGCTTCCTGCTGGCGTCCGAGCCGCCCCCTCGTCGGGTTGGCGCGATCGTCGCGCTGGCCGCGGTGGCGCTGTGCACGCTGATCGTCTACCCGCTCGCGCACGTCGCGCCGGTGGTCTCCCTGAGCGTCGTCTACCTGCCGGCGGTGCTGGTCGTATCGGTTACGTGGGGCGCGTGGCTCGGCGTGGCCACGGCGGTCCTCAGCGCGGCGGCGTTCAACTTCTTCCACCTGCCCCCGGTCGGTCGCTTCACCCTGCAGAACTCCGAGAACTGGGTCGCGCTGGCGGCGTTCCTGGTGGTCGCCTTCCTCGCGAGCTCGGTCGCGGAGGTGACGCGCGCGCGCACCCGCGACGCCGAGGAGCGCCGGCGCGAGGCCGATCTGGCGGCGGAGATGGCGCGCCTGCTGCTGCGCGGGAACAGCCTCGCTGAGGCGCTGCCGACCGCCGCCGCGCGCCTGGCGCAGACGCTCGACCTGAGCTCGGCGGCGATCGAGATGGATGCGGTGGAAGGGGACGAGCGCAGGGTCGCCTTCCCGCTTCGCGAAGGGACCAACCGGCTCGGGACGCTGCTGGTCGGGGCGGGCACGTCCGAGGCCAACCTGCGTCGCCTGCAGGAGCGCGTGGTACCGGCGCTCGAGGCGCTGCTGAGCGCGGCGCTCGAGCGCGAGACGCTGCTGGGCGGCGTGGTGGAGACGGCGGCGCTGCGACGCGCGGACACGGTCAAGACAGCGCTGCTGAGGGCGGTATCGCACGACCTGCGCTCGCCCCTGACCGCGATCTCGGCGGCGGGTGAGGCCGTCGGCTCGCCCACGCTCTCGCCCGAGGAGCGCGCGGAGATGGCGGCGGTGATCCAGGAGGAGACGAGGCGTCTGTCGCGGCTGGTCGACAACCTGCTGGATCTCTCGCGCCTGGAAGCCGGTGCGGCCGAGCCCCACCGCGAGTGGACCTCGATCGAGGAGCTGATCCGCGCGGCGGTCGACGAGGTGGCGGCCGCCCCGGACGCGTTCGCGCTGTCGATCGACCGCGACCTGCCGCTGGTGAGCGTCGACCCGGTGCAGATGGAGCGCGCGTTCGTGAACGTGCTCGAGAACGCGCGGCGCCATTCCGGCGGGCACCCGGTGTCGGTACGCGCGCGGGCGGTACGCGACCGCGTGATCGTACGCGTCGTCGATCGCGGCCCGGGGATCCCGCCGGCGCAGCTGGAGCGCGTGTTCGAGCCGTTCTACCGCGCCGGCACGCCCGGCAGCGCGCACCGCGGCTCGGGGCTGGGGCTGGCGATCGCGCGCGGCTTCACGGAGGCCAACGCCGGATCGCTGTACGTGGAGTCGCTGCCGGGGCAGGGCGCGACGTTCGTGTTCGAGATGCCGTTGCGGGAGCCGGCCGCGCACGAGGATCGCGGCGAGCCCCAGGACACGGTGGCGGACGGGGCGCGCACGCCGGTCTCGCCGGGCGGCGGGCGAGAACGGGCCACGTGAGCATCGGGACGCCCGCCGAGCCGGCCAGGCGCCCGCGCGTGCTCGTGGTCGACGACGAGCCGCAGATCGTGCGGGCGCTGAAGGTGGTGCTGCGCGAGGCCGGCTTTGACGCGGTGCCGGCGGAAACCGCCGCGGAGGCGCTCGACCTCGCGGCTGTGCGCCCTCCCGACGCGGCGATCGTCGACCTCGTGCTCCCCGATCTCGACGGCATCGCCGTCACGCGCACGCTGCGCGAGTGGAGCGAGATGCCGATCCTGGTGCTCTCGGCGGTGGGCGAGGAGGAGCAGAAGGTCAGGGCGCTGGAGGCCGGCGCGGACGACTACATCACGAAGCCCTTCGGCGCCCGCGAGCTGATCGCGCGGCTGCAGGCCGCGCTGCGCCGCGCGGCGCGCGGGGAGGAGCAGCCGACGATCGTGGCGGAGGGCCTGGAGATCGACCTCGCCGCACGGGTCGTGCGCCGCAACGGCGAGCCGATCCACCTGACGCCGATCGAGTTCGACCTGCTGCGCGCGCTCGCGCGCAACCGCGGGCGCCTGCTGACCCACCGCAAGCTGCTCGCCGAGGTGTGGGGGCCGGAATACGTCGAGGACATCCAGCCGCTGCGTACGCACATCGCGCGGCTGCGCGCCAAGATCGAGCCCGATGGCGAGGCTGGGGCCGGTGGGCCGCGCTACATCGTGACCGATCCCGGGGTCGGCTACCGCTTCGCCGGGTGAAGAGCCCGCGCATTTAGCTTGTCGTTACGAAATCGTTATGTCCAGGGGGCGATTCGTTACGCCGCCGTGACGCACGGGCGCCCATAGTGAGCGCATGGACGCTGTTTACATAGTTCTCGGGATCGTGATGTTCGCGATCCTGCTGCTGATGATCGAGGGAATCGACCGGGTATGAGCTCACCGTTTCACCTCGGTTTCTTCGTGGCTCACATGGGTGGCGCCGACTTCTTCGGCCTGGTCGTCGCGGTGCTGGTGATCGCCTACCTCTTCTACGCGCTCATCCGCGGGGAGAACCTCTGAGGCATGACCTTCGCCGGCTGGTTCACGATTATCGCGTTCGTGGTTGTCGTGACCGCGCTCGCCTTCCCGCTCGGCGGTTACATGGCGAAGGTGTACGCCGGTGAGAGGGTGCTCTTCACGCCCATATTCGGCGGGCCAGAGCGCTTCCTCTACCGCATCCTCAGGGTCGACGAGACGCGTGGGCAGGACTGGAAGGCATACGCGAAAAGCCTGATCATCTTCTCGCTCGCCGGCTGGATCTTCCTGTACATAGTGTTGCGCACGCAGGACGCGTTCTTCGTACCCCATTCGCTCAACCCGCTCGCTTACCACTCGGCTCCGGCGGACGTGGTGTTCAACGTCACCTCGTCGTTCCTGACCAACACGAACTGGCAGTTCTACAGCGGCGAGACGACGATGAACTACCTCAGCCAGATGATCGGGCTGACGGTGCAGAACTGGCTGTCGGCGGGGGTCGGGATCGTCGTCGCGGTCGCCCTCGTGCGCGGCATCATCGGGCGCAGCGGCAAGTCGATCGGCAACTTCTGGCAGGACATGGTGCGCACGATCCTGTACGTGCTCGCGCCCCTGTCGGTGCTCGTGGCGATCGTGCTCGCGTCGCAGGGCGTTATCGACAATTTGTCAACATATCTTACAGTTCACACGGTCACCGGGCTGACACAGACGATCGCGATGGGACCAGTGGCCGGCCAGCACGCGATCATGCTGCTCGGCACCAACGGCGGTGGCTTCTTCAATACGAACGCGGCGCACCCCTTCGAAAACCCGAGCCAGTTCACCAACTTCTTCGAGATGCTGTCGGTGTTGATCATCCCGGCTGCGCTCGTGTTCATGTACGGGCGTATGACCGGCAACCGCCGCCAGGGCTACGCGATCTACGCGACGATCATGATCATGTTCCTCGGCGCGGTCATCGTCGCCTACGTCGCCGAGGCCCACGGCTCGCCCGCCCAACACGCGGCTGGACTGCACACAGGCGTGATCTCGGGCTCGGGCGGCGGCAACATGGAAGGCAAGGAGCAGCGCTTCGGGATTGCCGGCTCGGCGCTGTTCGACGTGATCACCACCGTCACCTCGTGCGGCGCGGTCAACAGCGCGATCGAGTCGTTCACGGGCATCGGCGGAGCGGTCCCGTTTGCCAACCTGTCCGCCAGCGAGGTGATCTTCGGCGGAGTCGGCACGGGCCTTTACTCGATCCTGCTGTATGTCCTCTTGGCGGTCTTCATCGGCGGCCTGATGGTTGGACGCACGCCGGAGTGGCTCGGCAAGAAGCTCGAGGCGCGCGAGATCAAGCTCGCCGGTCTGGGCATCCTGATCACACCGCTCGCGGCGCTGTTCTGCACGGCGTTGGCGACCGCGAGCAAAGCCGGGCGCGCGTCGATCTCAGAAGTGGCGACGTCCGCGGGTAAGTTGGGCATCCACACGCCGCAGGCCTTCTCCGAGACCTTCTACGCCTACCTCTCCCAGGCGAACAACAACGGCTCAGCGTTCGCCGGCTACACCGGCTTCATCCAGCCGAACGCCGGCAACGTCGGGTCGCACGGGATCAGCTTCGCCGATGTGCTCGGGGGCTTCGACATGATCCTCGCGCGCTACGCGCCGATCCTGTTCGCGCTGGCCGTCGCCGGTGCACTCGCGGGAAAGCGTGTCACTCCCGCTGGCCTCGGCACGATGCGCACCGACAACGGCACGTTCGTGGTGTTGCTGATCGGCGTGATCATCCTCGTCGGCGCGCTGACATTCTTCCCCGCGCTGCTGCTCGGCCCGATCGTCCAGGGCCTGACCGGACACCTCTACTGACATGAAACCCTGGGTCCGCGACACCATCACATCGGTCCTGGCGGTGATCGTCTTCGCGATCCTGACCGGGCTCGCATACCCGCTCGTGATCGAGGGCATCAGCCAGGTCGCGTTCCCCGGCGACGCCAACGGACAGCAGATCCACCTCGACGGCAAGCTCGTCGGCTCGAAGATCATCGGCCAGAGCTTCACCTCGCCGGTGATCGGCAAGAACGGCAAGCCCGAGGAAAAGGAAGGCGAACTCGTCACCGAACCCGACCCCCGCTACTTCCAGTCGCGCCCGTCGGCCACCGAAGGCGGCGCGGACAACGCGGCCGCGAGCACCTTCTCCAACCACGGGCCCAACAGCGTCAAGACCAAGGAAGCCGACGAAGAAAACGCCAAGGCCTATCTCGAATTGAACACGAACCCCGCCACCAAGGCCGAATACGACCCCGGGCTGACGGTGGCGAAGATTCCGGTCGACGCCGTCAACAGCTCGGCCTCGGGCCTTGACCCTGAAATCTCAAAGGCGAACGCCTGGATCCAGGCCTACCGCATAGCGGCCGTGCGCCACCTCTCGCTGGCGAGCGTCGATGGCCTGATCGCGAAATACACCTCGGGCCGCGGTCTCGGCTTCTCAGGCGAAGAAGGCGTGAACGTGCTCGAGCTCAACCTTGCACTCGACCGTCTGACAGGAGCAACGAACTGATGTCCGCGCAGATGCCGGCAACCCATGAGCGACAGGCGATCTCGCTGTTCCAGCGCGACATCGTCACCCGCGCCCTGATCGACAGCTTCAAGAAGCTCGACCCGCGCGTGCAGATCCGCAACCCGGTGATGTTCGTGGTGGAGATCGGCGCGCTGATCACGACGGTGACGTGGTTCATCCAGCTCGGCGGCGGCGAATCGCTCGGCGGTCACGACCCGGCGTGGTACACGTTCACGATCTCGATCTGGCTGTGGCTGACGGTCGTGTTCGCGAACATGGCCGAGGCCTTTGCCGAGGGCCGCGGCCGCGCCCAGGCGGACACGTTGCGCTCGATGCGCAAGGAGACCGTCGCGAGGATGCGCGACGGCTCGACCAAGGCGGCCTCCGAGCTCACGCGCGGCGACGTCGTGCTGGTGCCGGCGGGTGAGCTGATCCCGGGTGATGGCACGGTGATCGAGGGCATCGCCACGGTCGATGAGTCGGCGATCACGGGCGAGTCCGCGCCGGTGATCCGCGAGTCCGGCGGCGACCGCAGCGCGGTCACGGGCGGCACGCGCGTGACCTCGGATGAAATCGTCGTCGAAATCACACAGGAGCCCGGCCAGTCTTTCCTCGACCGCATGATCGCGCTCGTCGAGGGCGCGTCGCGGCGCAAGACCCCGAACGAGATCGCCCTGAACATCCTGCTGGCGGCGCTCACCCTGATCTTCGTGATAGTCGTGGCGACGCTGCGCCCGTTCGGCCTGTTCGCGGGGACAGCGATCTCCGAGACGACGCTGATCGCGCTGCTCGTCGCGCTGATCCCGACTACCATCGGCGCGCTGCTGAGCGCGATCGGGATCGCCGGCATGGACCGCCTCGTTCGCCGCAACGTGCTCGCGCTCTCCGGACGCGCGGTCGAGGCCTCCGGCGACATCGACGTGCTGCTGCTCGATAAGACCGGCACGATCACGATCGGCAACCGGCTCGCGTCGGAGTTCATCCCGATGCCCGGCGTGCCCGAGTCTGAGCTGGCCGAGGTTGCGCAGCTGGCGTCGCTCGCGGACGAGACGCCCGAGGGCCGCTCGATCGTGGTGCTGGCGAAGCAGTACGGCATCCGCGAGCACGACATGACCACGCTGAACGCCGAGTTCGTGCCGTTCACGGCCCAGACGCGGATGAGCGGCGTCGATCTAGATGGGCGGCGGCTGCGCAAGGGCGCGGGCGACGCGATCATCGACCTCGTCAAGAGCGAAGGCGGCTCGCCGCCGCCTGAGCTGCAGGCTGCGCTCGACCGCATCGGCAACGAGGGCGGGACGCCGCTGGCGGTCTCGCGCGACAACCAGGTCCTCGGCGTGATCTACCTCAAGGACACGATCAAGGAGGGCATGAAGGCGCGCTTTGACCAGCTGCGCGCGATGGGCATCAAGACCGTGATGGTCACCGGCGACAACCGCCTGACGGCGGCGAAGATCGCCGAGGAGTCGGGCGTCGATGACTTCCTCGCCGAAGCGACCCCCGAGCGCAAGCTCGCGCTGATCCGCGAGCAGCAGCAGGACGGGCGCCTGGTGGCGATGACCGGCGACGGCACCAACGACGCGCCGGCGCTCGCGCAGGCGGACGTCGGCGTGGCGATGAACACGGGCACACAGGCTGCGCGCGAGGCGGGCAACATGGTCGACCTCGACTCCAACCCGACGAAGCTGATCGAGATCGTCGAGGTCGGCAAGCAGCTGCTGATCACGCGCGGCGCGCTGACGACGTTCTCGATTGCCAACGACGTCGCCAAGTACTTCGCGATCCTGCCGGCCGTGTTCGTCTCCACCTACGCGGCCAGCGCGGGCGCCAAGGGTCCGCTGCACGTGCTCAACATCATGGATCTCGGCACCCCGCAAAGCGCGATCGTCTCGGCGATCATCTTCAACGCGATCGTGATCCCGCTGCTGATCCCGCTGTCGTTGCGCGGCGTGCGCTACCGGCCGATCGGCGCGAGCGCGCTCTTGCGCCGCAACCTTTGGATCTACGGCCTCGGCGGGATCATCGCGCCGTTCATCGGCATCAAGCTGATCGACCTGATCGTGCACAACCTCCTCGGAGCATGAGCGGCGCGACCGTCGCGTCATCGGCGAGCGCGACTGCACTGCCATGGCTGATCCCGCCGATCAGAGCCGCGGCCGCCTGAAGGTCTTCATCGGGATGGCGGCGGGAGTCGGCAAGACCTACCGCATGCTGCTGGAGGGCCACGCCGAGCAGGAGGCGGGCCGGGACGTCGTGATCGGTCTGCTCGAGACGCACGCTCGCGCCGAGACCGCCCACGTCGCCGACGGCCTGCCGATCATTCCCCGCAGGCGTGTGCGCTACCGCGAGACGGCGCTGGAAGAGATGGATCTGCCGGCGATCCTCAGCCGCGCGCCGGAGCTGTGCCTGATCGACGAGCTCGCCCACACGAACGTTCCCGGGACCGAGCACGCCAAGCGCCACGAGGACATCGAAGCGGTGCTCGCCGCCGGCATCGACGTGCTCTCCACGCTCAACGTCCAGCACCTGGAGTCGCTCAACGACCACATCACCGAGCTGAGCGGGATCCGCGTCCGCGAGACGATCCCCGACGCGATCCTCGGGCGCGCCGATGAGGTCGTGCTGATCGATCTCACCCCCGAGGCGCTGCTCGAGCGCCTGCGTGCCGGCAAGGTCTATCCGGCCGAGCGCATCGACGCGGCGCTCAACAACTTCTTCAAGATCGAGAACCTGTCCGCGCTGCGCGAGGTCGCGCTGCGCCAGGTGGCCGAGGAGGTCGGCGCCAAGCGCCTGACCACCGAGCTCGTCGGCTCCCGCGAGGAGAGCCTCGCGGCCGCCGCGCCGCAGGCCGTCGGCGAGCGCCTGCTCGCGCTCGTCGAGCCATACCCGGGCGCGCAGCGGCTCGTGCGCCGGGCGTGGCGCTCGGCTCAGCGCCTGGGCGCGGGGCTCGACCTGCTGTGGGTGCGCGCGCCGGGCAAGGAGCTCTCCGAGGATCAGCAGCGCTCGCTCGTGGCACTGCGCCAGCTCGCGTCGGTGTTGGGCGCGAGGATGATCGAAGAGGAGTCCGACGACCTCACGGCCACGATCGTCGAGGTCGCCTCGCGGCGGGGTACGACCTACATCCTGATCGGTGGCTCGCGCCCGGCACGCGGCCTCGCCCGCCTGCGCGTGCCGCTGCCGCAGCGGCTGATGCAGCGCCTTCCCGGCGTCGACGTGCGCATCGTCGCCGATCGCGCGCAGCGCACGAACGGCTCGGGCATGGAGGGCCTGTGAACGTCTGGGTGATCGTCGCGGTCGCGTGCGCCGGCGCCCTGCTCGGGATCGCCGCCGGCTACTGGCTGCCGCCCCACGGGCGCGTCCCCGCGAGCAGCCGGCTGCAGGGCGGTCGGCGCATCCTGCTGCCGTTCACCGGCGAGGAGATCTCGCGCCGCTCCTTCGAGGCGGCCGTGCGCCTGGCCAAGGCCGAGAACGCGATCATCATGCCGGCGTTCCTCGCCCAGGTGCCGATGAACCTCCCGCTGGACATCGCCCTCCCCGTTCAGTGCGCGCGGGGCATGCCGCTGCTGGAGGCGATCGAGCAGCGCGCGACCTCGCTGGGCGTCCCCGTCGACTCGCGCGTCGGTCGCGGCCGCTCCGCCCGCGACGCGCTGCGCAAACTGATCGAGCACGAGCACTTCGACCGCATCATCGTCTCCGCCGACGAAGATCCCCGCTCGGGCCTGAGCTACGAGGATCTGCGCTGGATGCTCGACCGCGCGCCGGCCGAGATCCTGATCCTGCGCCCGGCCCCCGACGACGCACGCCGGATCTCGACCGAGGCGGTCAAGGGGCACTTCTGATGGAGGTCGCTCCGCGGCCCAGTATCGTTGGCGGCGGTGAGCCGGGAAGCCTGGTCGGCAGTGTTTCGTGCTGCCCAAACGACCATGTGCGACCAACTCCACCTCCCGAGCCACCTCCAGCGACGCCGGCGCCGCCATCTCGCGGGCGTGACACGGCGATGAGGCTCCAGGCCCCGCTGCCCTCGGCCTGGCGCCGTGAGGCCCTGCGCACGAACCTCTGGCTGGTGCCGACGGTCGAGATCGTGCTCGCGGTGGCGCTGTTCGCGGGCACGTACGCGCTCGATCGTGCCGCCTACGACGGCACGCTGCACTTCGCGTCGTTCGTGATCAGGGGCAACGCCGACGCCGCCCGGCAGATCCTGACGACGATCGCCGCGGCTGTGATCACGGTCGTGACGCTCGTGTTCTCGATCACGATCGTGACGCTGACCCTCGCCTCGACGCAGTTCGGGCCGCGCATGCTGCGCAACTTCATCCGCGACCGGATCACGCAGGTCACGCTCGGCAGCTTCGTGGCGACGTTCGTCTACGCGATCCTCGCGCTCGTCTCGATCGGCCCCGGCAGCCACGGCGAATTCGTCCCGCACCTGTCGATCACGGTGACGATGGCGCTCGTGATCGCGGACGTCGCGGTGCTGGTCGTGTTCATCGACCACATCGCCAAGTTGATCCAGCTGCCGCAGGTGATCGCGTCGATCGCGCGCGACCTCTCGCGGGCCATCGAAACCGAGGCTGCGCTGCCCTCGGCCAACGGCCCGAAGGCGGGCCCGTCGCTGTCGGAGATGCTCGTGCGGCTGGACGAGGACAGCGCCGTCGTGCGCGCGCCGAGCAGCGGCTACCTGCAGTACGTGAGCATGAGCACGCTGATCGACATCGCCGGCCGCAGCCACGCGGTGATCAGGCTGCTACGCCGTCCCGGCCATTTCGTCGTCGAGGGCGAGCCGCTGGCCAACGTTTGGCCCGCGAAGGCGGCGCCGGACGTGGCGCGTGCGCTCGGCGGCGCGCACGCCACTGGCCCGCACCGCACCCTCACGCAGGACCTCTCCTTCGCGGTTGACCAGCTCGTGGAGATCGCCATCCGCGCGCTCTCGCCGGCGGTCAACGACACGTTCACGGCGCTGGCGTGCATCGACTGGCTGGGCGACGGGCTGGGCAAGATCGCCGACCGCTGGCGGCCGTCGACCGTCCATCGCGACGTCGCCGGACACGTGCGTGTGATCACCGTGACGGTCAACTTCGATCGCCTGCTGGAGCGCGCCCACGACAAGATCCGCCAGGCCAGCCGCGGGATGCCGGCGGTGATGATCCGCCAGCTCGACGGGCTCGCCAAGATCACTGCGTACACGACCTCCCCTCAGCAACGCGAGCAGGTGCTCGCGCAGGCGGCGATGATCATGCGCTCGTGCGAGGAGTCGGTGCCCGAGCCGGCCGACCGCGCGGACGTGAAGCGCCGCTATGACGGCGTGCTCGCATCTGTCTCTTCCAGCACAATGGCGTCATGGCCGACGAGCGGGGGCACCTGAAGGTCTTCATCGGCATGGCCCCGGGGGTGGGCAAGACCTATCGCATGCTCCAAGAGGGGGCCGCCGAGGCCGACAGTGGTCGCGACGTCGTCGTCGGCTACCTGGAGACCCATGGCCGTGCGGAGACGCTGGCGCAGGCCGAGGGCCTCGAGATCGTCCCGCGCCGGCAGGAGACCTATCGCGGCACGCCGCTGGAGGAGATGGACCTCCCGGCGGTGCTCGCGCGCAAGCCCGAGCTGTGCCTGATCGACGAGCTCGCCCACACCAACGCGCCGGGGCTGGAGCACGAGAAGCGCTACGAGGACGTGCGCGACGTGCTCGACGCGGGCATCGACGTGTTCTCGACCGTCAACGTCCAGCACCTGGAGAGCCTCAACGACCAGGTGACGCAGCTCACGGGAGCGCACGTGCGCGAGACGATTCCCGACGAGGTGCTCGCGATGGCCGACGAGATCGTGCTGATCGACGTGACCCCCGAGACGCTGATCGCGCGCCTGCGCGCGGGCAAGGTCTACCGCCCGGAGCGCGTGCAGGCGGCGCTGAACAACTTCTTCAAGATCGAGAACCTGGCCGCGCTGCGCGAGACCGCGTTGCGCCAGGTGGCCGAGGATGTCGAGGTCAAGCGCCTCGTGCGCGAGACGGGCCCGCCGCGTCGCGACGAGCGGGGGCTGACGGTGCTCGTGGACAGCGCCCCGCAGGCGATCGCCGAGCGGCTGTTGGCGCTCGTGACGCTGGCGCCGCACTCCGAGCGGATCGTGCGGCGTGCGTGGCGCTCGGCCCAGCGCCTGGATGCGGAGCTGGACGTGCTCGTCGTGCGTCCGCCCGGGCGTCCGCCGAGCCCGGAGGACCGCAAACGCCTGGAGGAGCTCAGGCGCCTGACGGCGATGCTGGGCGCGCGCCTGCGCGTGGAGGAGGGCGAGGACGTGGCGGCCGTCGCGATCGAGCTCGCACGCTCGCTCGGCGTCACCTACGTGCTCATGGGCAGGCCCTCCGAGCGCCGCGGGCTCGCGCGCCTGGGCGCGGGCGCCGAGCGCTCGCTGCTGACGCGCCTGCTCCGCGGCCTGCCTGGGGTCGACGTGCGCATCGTCGCCGACCCGACGCTGCGCGCGCCCGCCGGCGAGGCGCCGCGGCTCGTCGAGGACCTCACCGGCGCGGACTGATCCCCGAGGGCGCGGACCCGATCCGACGGCGGGCGCAGGCTAAACGGATCGTAAAACTCGCCGCCTGGGGCAGGGCACGCGCTAAGGGACGCGTAAGACTGTCCGGGGCGCGCGCAACCCTGCACCCCCTACGCTGTTGCGCATCCACATGAGAACCAACCACCGTCCGCTCTCGATTCTGATCGCCGCCGCCCTGTTGGGCGCGCTCGCGCTGGGCGCGATCTGGCAGGCCGGCGCGGCCTCCGGCAGCGTGCCGCGCGCACGTGCCGCCAGCTCGTATCTGACCGGCATCGGCAACGAGAACCCGAAGATGTTCTCGGACCCGCTCTACCAGCAGCTGCACACGAAGATCGTGCGTTACGTCGTTCCCTACGACGCCGTCGTGCACCCGTACTCGCTGTACCAGGCGGTCGAGTTCATCGCTGCCGCCGAAGCCGCGCATGAGCAGTTGCTGGTCGCCTTCTACCACTCGGAATACACGCCGACGCAGCTGCCGAGCGTCGCCGCGTACCAGCGCGACGTGCAGCGGTTCGTGAAGATGTTCCCGCACGTCAGGCAGTACGAGTCCTGGGACGAGTCCAACCGCGGCAACGTGGCGCATGCCTTCTCGAGCCCCTCGGGGGTCGCGGCGGCCAAGTACTACCAGGCCCTGATTCGCGTTTGCCAGGGCTGCACGGTCATCGGGCTGGACGTGCTCGACGAAGCCCAGATCGTCAAGACGCTCCGCTACATCTCGGAATTCAAACGCGAGATCAGCCGCCTCGAGACGGTCGTGCCGAAGATCTGGGGGCTGCACAACTACTCGGACGTCAACCGGCTGGAAGGCTGGCGCACGCGCGACATCGTGAAAGCGCTCGGTGGCCAGGTATGGCTGACCGAGACCGGCGGGCTCGTGAAGTTCGAACCCAGCTTCCCCAACAGGCACGGCGCGGGTCTTACGCGGGCCGCGAAGGTGCTCAAGTTCATGTTCGCGCTCGCCGGCTCGGTGCCGCAGATCAAGCGCCTGTACGTCTATGACTGGAGCGGTGGGACCAGCTCCACGCGCTTTGACGCAGGCCTGACCAACGTCAACGAACAGCCGCGCGCCGGCTACGTCGTCGTGTGCCGGCAGCTGCACGCGGCCAACTGCGGCGTGAAGATCGCCAGCAACTGAGCTCTCGGACGAGCGGGTGAGCGGCGCGCAGGCCCTCCAGGCTCACGATCGGCCGGCGCGATCGCTGCCAGCACCTCGCGAAGCCGTCTGGGTGGGGCTGATCGGGGCGCTGGCACTGTGCGTGTTGAGCGAGCTGAGCCGGCGCGAGACGATCCCGCGCGGCGATGACCTGATCTACGAACACATGGCTGCGCACCCGTTCGCGGTGCACACGTTTCCGTTCGCCTTTCGCATCGGGCTGCCATGGCTCGTGCACGTGCTCCCCTTCAGCCACACGCTGTCGTTCGAGTTGCTCGCGTGGTTGAGCGCGGGTGGCGCCGCCGGCTTCGCGTTCGTAGTGATGTGTCGCCTGGGCACGCCGCGAGGCCTGGCCGCCGGCCTCGCGCTGGCGCTGGCGATCTCGCCGCCGATGCTGATCGTGGCGTTGCGCGAGGGACGCAACACCGACGCGATCACGATTCTGTTCTTGATGGCGGCGACGCTGTGCGTCGTCGAGCGCAGGCTGCGGGCGCTGACGCTGACGCTCGCCGTCGGCGTGCTCTTCAGGGAAGCCGTGTTGTTCGTGATCCCACTCGCATATGCCGTCTGGGCGGTGCGGGCGTGGGACGTGGGCGCCGCGCGGCGCGCGCTGCTCGTCGGTGCCCCCGCGCTGGCGGCGTACCTCGCGCTGCACCTGGCGATCGCGAGCGTCGGCGAAGCGTCCGTGCCGGGCTATGGCGGCTCGCTGATCGGACAGCGCTTGAGCGTCCTTGAATCCGGCGCCCACACCCTGCTGACCGAGGCGCGGCGGATGTTCTCGGTCTACGGGCCGCTGTGGCTCGCGGCGCCGATTGCCCTCGCGAGCAGCCGCTTCGCGCGGCGCGGGCTCGTGCTCGTGGCCTGCTCAGTCGTCTCGATGACGTTCGCGCTCGACTGGGGGCGCATGATCTTCCTCGCGGCGCCGGTCTTCTATCCCGCGGGGGCGCACACGCTGACCCGCTACCCGCGCTGGCGCGTGCCCGCGCTGGTCGCGTTCGCCGCGCTGATCGTCGGCTACGCGATCTACATGGATCGCAGCGGCGTGCAGCATGGGATCATCGATGCCCCCGCCCCGCCGTACCCCGTGCGTTGATGTCGCGCTTGCACAACCGAGCACTCCCGCTGGCGATCTCGCTGGCGCTGTCGGCCTGCCTGCTCGGCGCGCCGAGCGCGATCGGAGGCGGCACCGGTGGGCGCATCGCAGGCACGAGCGGCGGGCCCGGCGGCGGAGCGCGCGCGCACGCCGCTGGCTCATACCTCACGGGCATCGGCGACGAGCGTGCGCAGATGTTCAGCAACCCCCTGTACAGGCAGCTGCACACGCCGATCGTCCGCTACATCGCTCCCTATGACGCGGCCGTGCACCCCGCCTATCGCGATCAGGCGATCACGTTCATCCGCGAGGCGGAAGCCGCGCACGAGCAGGTGCTGGTCGCCTTCTACCACTCCGAGTACACGCCCATGCAGATGCCCAGCGTGGCGAGCTACCAGCGCGACGTGCAGCGCTTCGTGAAGCTGTTCCCGAACGTCAGGCAGTATGAGTCCTGGGACGAGGCCAACCGCGGCTATGTGCCAGGCGAGTTCACGAGCCCCTCGGCGGTGGAAACCGCTCACTACTACCAGGCGCTGATCCGCGTGTGCAAGGGCTGCACGGTCATCGGCCTGGACGTGCTCGACGCCGAAAAGATCGAACCGACGCTCACCTACATCGCCGAATTCAAGCGCGAGATCTACCGCCTGGAGACGGTCATGCCGACGATCTGGGGCCTGCACAACTACGCGGACGTCAACCACTTCGAAGGCTGGCGCACGCGCGAGCTCACGAAGATCCTCGGCGGCCAGGTGTGGCTGACGGAGACCGGCGGGGTGGTGAAGTTCGGCGGTGCGTTTCCCAACCGCGACGGCGCGGGCTTGACGCGGGCGGCGAGGGTGCTCAAGTTCATGTTCGCGCTCGCCGCCTCCGTGCCCCGGATCAAGCGGCTGTACATCTACAACTGGAATGGCGGGACGAGCACGACGCGCTTTGACGCGGGTCTCATGAACGCTCACGGGCAACCGCGCGCCGGCTACGTCGTTGTCTGCCGCCAGCTGCACGGCGCCAGATGCGGCGTGCGGATCGCCAGCAACTGATCAGGCGCTGAGCGCCGGCTGCGCGCGCGAGGAGGCACCCGCGCTGCGCCGCTCGGACGGTCGCTGCGGCTCGTTGCGCGTCAGGCGCATCGCGCCGAGCGCGAGCAGCCCCGCGGCGCCGGCGACCAGAGCGAGCGTCTTCAGCGGATAGGTGCTGCCCGAGTGCAGCTTGAGGTTGAAGGCGGTGTGGTCGCCGGCGTCGTAGATGCTCCTCAGGCCGGCGTGGTCGATTCCGAGCACGGTCGGCGCGAGCGCCGCGAACAGGCCCCACGCGAGCAGCGCCAGCAGGCCGCCTCGCAGCGCCGCGGCGGACAGGCGCAGCCGCGGCGTCGCCAGCGTCGCCGCGAGCACCGCCGCACCCGCGGCGAGCAGGAACGGCCAGATCCCGCCCCAGCTGCGTCCCAATCCGTAAGCGGAGGCGATCGTCGGCTGGAACAGCCCCTGGGACAGGTAGTGCATCCACGTGGCGGTCTCGTTCTCGTAGCCGACGAGCGGGTGTGTGATCGTGGCGATCACCGTGGTCGTGATCGAGATCGCCGCGAGCGCGATCGTGGGGCCGGGGAAGCGCTTGAGCGCGAGCGCGATCGGAAATGCCAGGAACGGGAGCAGCGTGTCGAGGAAGCGGGGGCCCATGAAGCCGCCCCCAAAGGGCAGGTAGTAGCCCGAGTTGTAGCCCAGGTAGCAGAGGCAGATGCCGCCGATCGTGAGCGCCTCGGCGCGCCTGCCGCGCTTGTAGAGCATCACCGTGCCGATCGCGCCCATGATCAGGATCGGCGAGATCGTCAACAGGCCGCGCGAGTCGAACAGCAGCGTCATCAGCACCCGCAGGCTCGGAGCGTTGATCCCGAAGAAGCCGGTTTTCTGTTTTTCGACGTTCGCGTAGGCGAGGTGCGTCCAGGAGTGAAAGGCGTAGTGGTTGTAGAGCAGCAGCGGGACGATGCCCACGAGGCCGCCGGCCACGTAGGCGCCGCCGCGGCGCAGGACTCCCAGGGGCGTCAGCGAGTCCTTGCGTGAGAGCAGGAACAGGCCGAGCACGAGCGCGGCGAAGAACGTCGGGTACTCCGAGGAGAACGCGTAGCCCATCGCCAGGCCGGCGAGCGCCAGCAGCATCGGGCTGGGCGGGCCGTCGCGCTCGCGCAGCATCAGCCAGAAGGCGGCGAAGCTGAGGAACGTGGTGAACATGTGCGAGAACAGCAGCTGCGAGAACGGCAGCACCATCGTGCCAAGGCCGAGCACCACCGCCGCCGCGATGCCGTAGCCCGGCTCGTAGCGCTCGGCGACGCGCCACACGAGCAGCACGAGCAGCAGCCCCGGCAGCACGTTGCCCCACAGGCCGAGCAGGTAGATCATCTCGTCGCCCGGGTGATCCGGCGGCGCCACGTGCGCGTCCGTCCACGATTCGGCGCCGACCAGGTTGAGCGTGTTGTAGAAGGGCAGCAGGAACAGCGCGAAGCCGGGGGCGCGCGCGGAGTAGTAGTGCCCCTTGTATTTGACCTTGTCGCCCGTGTTCGCCTGGTAGGGGTCGATCGTCGTCTGGTCGTTGTTCAGCGCGCGCGTCAGGTCGTAATGGGAGGTCTGGTTCCAGGAGAAGCTCTGGATCATCACCGCGGAGGCGAGCCCCACCAGCAGGACCGCCGCCAGTGCCAGCCGCGGGCGCGTCATCAATCGGTGCCGTGCAGGGCCTTGGGCCCCGGTCCGATCTCATAGATGAAGAGCGAGCCGACCTGGCGTCGCGTGATGCCGAGACCGGCGATCGGTTTGCGCGCGTTCGCGGCCGGGTCGGGCGGCTCGGGGAACACCCAGCCCTGCTCGGGCGGAAGCCCCTTGGGCAGCACCGTGTGCAGCACGACGGTGCGGATGCCGTAGTAGCGCAGCTTCTCGACGCTCGCCTTGTCGGGGAAGCCCGACATGCCGCCGCGCAGGTCGTCCTCCGCGGGGATGTCGAAGGTGCTCTCGCCGTTGGCGATCTTGGGGAAGCCGTCGGTCGAGTAGTACTGCCAGATACGGTCGAGCGCACCGTCTGTTGGCAGGTCGAGGATCGGACCGGGCAGGCCGATCTCGGCGCGTGCGGGCTGGGGCACGACCGGGTGTCCGAGGTGCCCGGCGCCTTCGCCGAGGATGCCCGCGAGCAACGCCACGCCGAGCAGCGCCGGCAACCCGAGCGCGGGCAGCACCGCTGCGGGTCGACGGGACGCCGGCCGGCGCCGCACCGGCGCCGTGACCGGCACATCCAGCCCCGGCCGGCCGCCCAGCCGGTGCCGGCGCGCCCACGGCGCGACCAGCTGGACGAGCAGCTGCACGCCCGCGCCGGCGAGCAGCGCGTAGAAGAGCGTGGCGAGCGTGAAGATCCTGCCGGGCACGCGTACGCCGTCCCAGCCGGGGGCGTAGTCGTACAGCAGCCGATAGGGGTAGCCGGCTCCGGTGAGGCCGAGGCCCAGCGCGAGGATCGAGCAGGTGACGATCCCCACGAGCAGGCCGATGCGCAGTCGTCGCGTGAACGGATGTCGGGACTCGTCCGGATCTCGAGACCCCCCCGTGCCACCCATCCTGCTCGTCCCGAGCAGGCCGATCAGCGCCAGGACGAGGATCAGACCGCCAGGGAAGAACACGCTCTCGTTCTTGGAGTTGACTTTCGCGCGCATGCCCGCGGTGAGCGAGCCCCACACGCGGTTCTCGGAGGAGGCGCCAAGCAGTGCGGCTGGGCCGGCGGAGTAGGTTTCGACTTCTTTGAGCGTGCGCTTCGCCGTCGGGTAGAGGGCAGCCACCCGCAGGTAGGGCCTTGCCTGATAGACGGTCACGGCGCCGAGCACGGCGGCGCCGATCAGCGTCACGGCGAGCAGGCGGCGGGGGATCAGCGGTCCGCGCCCGCTGGTGTGCTGCCAAGCGGAGCCTGGGGTCAGCGAGCCTCGCCACCAGCACACGAGCGCGAGCAGGGCGAGCAGGGCGAGCAGGTATGCGTACTGCAGCCCGAGCGTGAAGCCGAGGCTGATCTGCCAGGCCGAGACGAGCCAGCCGGCGAGCACGAGCTTGCGCGAGCCGCGGCGATAGCCGCGCAGGAGCAGGAACAGGCCGAAGGCCACGCCGCCGGAGGAGATCACCTGAAAATGGCCGGCCTCGGTCACGCGGTAGGGCGCATATGCGAAGGCGAGCCCGGTTGCGGCGGACCCCAGCCGGCGCAGTCCCAGCTCGCGGGCGAGCATGTAGGCGCCCACGAAGCAAAACGACCATATCCAGAGAAAGATGAGGTTGTAACGGACGAGCGCGGCAACTGTGCCCGAGCCGAAGAACGAAGCCGGGCCGTAGCCGAGCAGCGAGTCCGAGAAGGCGAGGCTGAGCGGGTGCGGGTAGAAGGAGTTGGAGTCGAAGATGTGCAGCGGGTCGTGCAGCATCGCGTGCCCGACCCAAGCGACCTCCCAGGCGGTGCGCACGGGGTCGCCGAGATCGGGGGCGATGCGGCTGCCCATGTGCAGCATGAGCGGCCAGCTCGTGAGGATCGCCAGCACCAGCCCGGCGAGCGCAACCAGCACGATCTCCCCGCGGGCGAACGTGGGCGACGGTGCCCAGCGGTTGGCTCGCGCGCCGGCGCTCGGGAGCGACTGCGTGTCCGCGCGCGCCACGCGATCGATCGGCGGATGCTCGGGCGATCCGGGTGGCGTGCGCGGCGGGCTGGGAAGACCTGTGCTCATTCCGGCCCTCGGAGCCGGCTGGTGTTCGGGACCGCGCGGATCGGCGCAGCATACGGGAGCCGCCTGCTGCATTGCGTAGCACCGGCGCACGGAACTTGTGACATCTCAAACTTGCGCTTTGCGTCAGACTTGGGCGGATGAAGGTTCTGGTCGTCGGAGCGGGTGGTGTCGGCGCGGCGTTCGCGGCGATCGCGCAGCGCCGCGAGTGCTTTGCGCAGGTGGTGCTCGCCGACGTCGCGCTCGAGCGTGCGCAGGCGGCCGCCGCGCGCCTCGGCGAGCCCGATCGCTTCACGGCCGAGCAGGTCGATGCGTCCAGCCGCGAGGAGCTCGTGCGGCTGATCGGGCGCTCGAGCCCGGATGCGGTGCTCAACGCATGCGACCCGCGCTTCAACGAGCCGATCTTCGCGGCGGCGTTCGACACGGGGACGACGTACCTGGACATGGCGATGACGCTGTCCCATCCCCACCCTGAGCGCCCGTACGAGCTGCCGGGCGTGATGCTTGGCGACCACCAGCTCGCCGAGCACGAACGCTGGCAGCAGGCGGAGCTGCTGGCGCTGGTGGGGATCGGTGTCGAGCCGGGGCTGTCGGACATCTTTGCCCGCTACGCGGCCGACGAGCTGTTCTCGGAGATCGCAGAAGTCGGCGTGCGCGACGGCGCCGATCTGGTCGTCGAGGGCTATGACTTCGCGCCGACGTTCTCGATCTGGACGACGATCGAGGAGTGCCTGAACCCGCCGCTGATCTGGGAGCGCGAGCGCGGCTTCTACACGACCGCCCCGTTCTCCGAGCCCGAGACGTTCGACTTCCCCGAGGGCATCGGGCCGGTGGAATGCGTGAACGTCGAGCACGAGGAGGTCGTGCTGATCCCCCGCCAGGTGCGTTGCGAGCGCGTCACCTTCAAGTACGGGCTCGGGCAGGAGTTCATCGACGTGCTGCAGACGCTGCACAAGCTCGGCCTGGACTCGACCGAGCCGGTGTCCGTGCGCGGCACGCTCGTCGCCCCGCGGGATGTCGTAGCCGCTGCGCTGCCCGACCCGGCGACGCTCGGGGAGCGCATGAGCGGGCGCACCTGCGCGGGCACGTGGGTGACAGGGACCGGCGCTGACGGTCAGCCGCGCTCGACCTACCTCTACCACGTGGTCGACAACGAGACGACGATGCGCGAGTACTCGAGCCAGGCGGTCGTGTGGCAGACGGCGGTCAACCCGGCGGTGGCGCTGGAGCTGCTCGACCGCGGGGATTGGAAGGGCACCGGGGTGCTCGGGCCCGAGGCGTTCCCGCCCAAGCCCTTCCTCGAGCTGCTGGCGGAGTACGGCTCACCGCACGGGCAGGTCGAGGTGCCGCGAGGCTGAGCTCAGAAGTCCACGGGCGCCGGCTCGACGGTGAGTGGATGTTCGAGCACGCCGGGAGGCGCGGTTTCCAGCCGGCGCGAGAAGTAGTCGCGGAAGTACGGCCGCGAGATCAGCATGATGATGAAGCCGAGGATCATGCCGCCGATGCCGAGCCAGAGAGGCAGCGTGATACCGAGGATCGGCTTCGACGAAACGTTTTCGGCGTGCCCGTAGTAGAACGCGGCCTTGATTCCCACACCGAGCAGTATCACCCCGCCGATCACCGGCCCGGCGCCGAGCAGCAGGAAGTTGCGCAGGCTCTTTGTCAGCTCGCGCCGGTAGTAGACCGCGCAGGCGACCCCGGTGAGGCCGTAGTAGAAACAGATCGGAAAGCCGATCGCGGTGATCGAGTCTTCGAGGACGCTTTCGGAGAGCAGGAGCAGAGGGACGGTGATGATGATCGAGAGCAGGCCGAAGCCGAGCGTGGAGACGGTGGGCGTCAGGTACCGCTTGTGCATGCGTGAAAGCAGGTTGGTGACCGCTTTCCAGTGGGCCATCGAGAGGGTCGTGCGGGCTGTCGGGAGGATCGTCGTCTGGGTGGAGGCGGACGCGGAGGTGAGCACGGTGATGATCAGCAGCTTGTCCAGGGTGCCGCCGAGCACGCCCCTGCCCAGCGCGTTGAGAACGTCGCTCTGGTTGGCTTCGTTGGTCAGGAAGCCGGTGCCGTGGAAGGCCTGGGCGGCGCCGGAGACGAGCACGTAGATGACCAGCAGCAGCAGGGTCGAGACGACCGCCGCCTTCCCGGGCCCCTCGGCGGGATCCTCGGACTCCTCGTTGACCGCTACGCCGGAATCCCAGCCCCAGTAGATGAACACCCCGAGCAGGATCGCGTCGAGCAGGTCGCCGAAGTTCATCGCGAACGGGTTCAGCCAGGAGATCGAGGGCTTGATCGATCCACTCGGTGGATGGCTGCCGTAGATCTTGACGAACGCTACCACCGAGAACAGCCCGAGGATGAAGACCTCGATGCCAAGCAACGCCCGCTGGATGGCGGCTGAGAGCTCGATGCCGCGGTAGCAGATCCAGGTCATCAGCACGATCCACACGATCGCCCCGACGATGATCGCGGCTTTGGATTCGCCGAGTTCGGTGAAGCCAAAGAGCTTGAAGGTGTAGATGGCGGCGATGTCCGAGAGCGACGCCATCACGATCAGGTCCGCGAGGAAGATGGCCCAGCCGTTCATCCAGCCGGTGATCGGGCCAAGCGCGCGCGTCACCCACGCGAAGCTGGTGCCTGCGTCGGGGTCTGCGCGGTTGAAGTATTTGTAGGCCGAGGCGACCAGCAGCATCGGGATGAACGACACGAGCAGCACCGCTGGCGCATGCACGCCGACGCCCTTGACGGCGACGACGAAGCCGAGGGTCGCGGCGAGCGAGTACGCGGGCGCGGTCGAGGCGACGCCGATGACGATGTTCGAGACGTAGCCGATGGCGCCTTTTTTCAGGCCCTTGTCCATGACCCCGGATTCGCGTTGGGGGCCTCCAATTACATCGGTACCTTCGATGGCCATGGACGGCTCCTCTCGTAGGATGCGGCGGACACAGCGCGCTGTTGTGAGGAAAGTTACGGTCCCGGCCGGCGGACGCGCAATGGGCGCGATCCCCAAAACGAGCGCCCCGAGTTGGACGATGAGTACAATGGGGGTTGAAGTTGTTGACCACGTGGCGCATTGAGCGGCGCATGGTGAGCGGTTAGCGTTGTCCTCAGTGTCCAGTCAGCGATAGAGAAGGCGGTCTTCGATGTCCGGTGATCTCCAAGAGCAGGCCAAGCGACACCTGTGGATGCACTTCACCCGCATGGGCTCGTTTGCGGAGCCGGACCACGAGGTGCCGGTGATCGTGCGCGGCGAGGGCTGCTACGTCTACGACGAGCACGGCAAGCGCCACCTCGATGGCCTGTCGGCGCTGTACTGCGTGAACATCGGCCACGGCCGTCCGGAGCTCGGCGAAGCGGCGGCTGCCCAGTCCAAGGAGCTCGCGTTCTACACGAACTGGAGCTACGCGCACCCGCGCGCGATCGAGCTTGCCACGCGCATCGCCGAGCTGGCGCCCGGCAACCTCAACCGCGTGTTCTTCACCTCCGGTGGCTCGGAGGCGGTCGAGTCGGCGTGGAAGCTCGCGAAGGCCTACCACGCCGCGATGGGCGAACCGCGCCGGCACAAGCTGATCGCCCGCAACCTCGCCTACCACGGCACGTCCATGGGGGCGCTTTCGGCGACCGGCCTGACGCCGTTGCGCGTGCCGTTCGAACCGCTGACGCCCGGCGGGATCCATGTGCCGAACACGAACTCATACCGCTGGGAGGAGGACCGCGACCCGCTGTGGGCGGCGGACGCGATCGAGCAGGCGATCGAGTTCGAGGGTCCTGAGACGGTCGCGGCGGTGATCCTCGAGCCGGTGCAGAACGGGGGCGGCTGCTTCGTCCCGCAGGACGGCTACTTCCAGCGCGTGCGCGAGATCTGCGATCGCCACGGGGTGCTTTTGATCTCGGACGAGGTGATCTGCTCGTGGGGCCGTCTGGGGTACTGGTTCGGGTGTGAACGCTTCGACTACCAACCGGACATGATCACGACGGCGAAGGGCATCAGCTCGGCGTACGTGCCGCTCGGAGCGCTGATCGCGGGCGACCACATCGCCGAGCCGTTCCTGCACGGCAAGGCCGCGTTCAACCACGGCTTCACCTTCGGTGGGCACCCGGTGGCCTGCGCGGTGGGCCTCGCGAACATCGAGATCATGGACAACGAGGACCTGTGTGGAAACGTGCTCGCGAACGAGGGCGCGTTTCGGGAGATGCTCGACAGCCTGCGCGACCTGCCGATCGTCGGCGACGTGCGCGGCGCGGGGTACTTCCAGGCGATCGAGCTGGTCAAGGACAAGGAAACGAAGGAGACGTTCGATCACGAGGAATCCGAGCACCTGCTGCGCGGCTTCCTCTCGGGCGAGCTCTACCAGCGCGGGCTGATCTGCCGCACCGACGATCGCGGCGATCCGATCGTGCAGCTTTCGCCGCCGCTGATCGCCGGGCCGCAGCAGTTCGAGGAGATCGAGGCGATCCTGCGCCCGGTGCTGAGCGAGGCCTCGGAGCGGATGGAGCGGTGGAGCTCACTGTCGCGAGCCTGATCGGCGAGCTCGGTCTGGAGTTGGTCAGCGGGCAGGAGTCCGCGCAGGCGCACGTTCGCTGGGTTCACAGCACCGAGCTGTCAGACCCGACGCCGTGGCTAAAAGGCGGCGAGCTGCTGCTGACGACGGGCATGCAGCTGACCGGCCCGAAGCTGCAGCGCGAGCTGATCGAGCGGCTCGCCGACCACGAGATCGCCGGACTGGGGTTCGGCACGGGTTTCGCCCACAGGCGGCTGCCGGCGGCGCTCGTGACGGCGGCGAAGGCCCGGGGGTTCCCGCTGTTCGAGGTGCCGTATGAGCTGCCGTTCATCGCGATCACCGAGCGCGCGTTCGCGCGGCTGTTGGACGAGCGCTACGAGTTGCTGCAGCGCACGATGGTCGGCGACGTGCTCGCCGAGGTGCTGACGGGACATCTGTACCCGGAGGACCTGCAGGCGCGTCTGCGCCCGTTCGGGATCGGCGAGCAGGTGGCGGTGCTCGCGTTCAAGCTGGCCGACGCGGGCGCGGGCGCTGCCGTGGTCGAGCGGACCCTCGCGCGCGAGCGCGTGCCGAGCCTGGTGGCGATTCGCGCGGGGCTGCTGTGCGCGGTGATCGACCCTGACGGCGCGTCCGGGTCCTCGCCGCTCGAGCCGGTCGAGCTCGCGCGCACGATCCGCGTCGAGCTCGCGGGGCGTTTCGGAGAGGTGCGAGCGGCGGCGTCGCGGCCGGTGGCGACGCACTCGCTGCGGATGGCCTTCCACGAGGCACGCTGTGCGCTGGAGGCCGTGCGCCTGCGCAACGGCAGCGCGCCCGAGGTTGCCTCCTACGTCGATCTGGGCGCCTTCCAGCTGCTGCTGTCGCTACAGGACGACGACGCGCTGAGCTCGTACTGCCGCAGCGTGCTCGACCCGATCGAACGCGGCGAGGGCGAGTATGGCGATGAGCTGGTGCGCTCGCTGGACGTGTTCATCGAGCACAACGGACACTGGGAGAAGGCCGCGAACGCGCTGTTCTGCCACCGGCACACGTTGCGCTACCGCATCCGACGTATCGAGCAGCTGACCGGGCGCGACTTCTCCAGCGCCCGCGACCGCATCGAGTTCTGGCTGGCACTGCGAGGAAGGGAGTTGGCGCGATGAGGATCGGAGTCCCGAGCGAGGTCAAGACCGACGAGTACCGCGTGGCGATCACGCCGGCGGGCGTCAGGGAGCTGACCGCGCGCGGTCACGAGGTGCTCGTGCAGGCGGGCGCCGGCGAGGGCAGCGCGATGAGCGACGCGCAGTTCAGCGCCCAGGGCGCCGTGATCGTCGCGGACGCCGACGCGGTGTTCGCGCAGGCGGAGCTGGTGCTGAAGGTCAAGGAGCCCCAGCCCGAGGAGGTCGGGCGCCTGCGCGAAGGCCAGACGCTGTTCACCTACCTGCACCTGGCGGCCGAGCCGGAGCTCGCACGGGGCCTGATGGCGTCTGGGGCGACGTGCATCGCGTATGAGACCGTCGAGGACGCGGCGGGGCGCCTGCCGCTGCTGGCGCCGATGAGCGAGGTTGCAGGCAAGATCGCCACGCAGGCGGGAGCGTTCATGCTCGAGAAGCCGCTCGGCGGTCGCGGGATCCTGCTCGGCGGCGTGCCGGGCGTGGCGGCGGCGACGGTGCTCGTGATCGGCGGCGGCGTGGTGGGCATGAACGCGGCGTTCATCGCGATCGGCATGCAGGCCGACGTGTTCGTGTTCGACCGCTCGATCGACCGGCTGCGCGAGCTGGAAGTGGCGTTCGCGGGGCGCGCCTCGACCGTGTACTCCTCGACGCTTGCGATCGAGGAGATGCTGCCGGCGGCAGACCTGGTGATCGGCGCGGTGCTGGTGCACGGCGGCCGTGCACCGCACGTGATCAGCCGCGAGCAGCTGCGGCTGATGAAGCGCAACGCGGTGCTCGTGGACGTGTCGATCGACCAGGGCGGCTGCTTTGAGACCTCGCGCCCGACGACGCACTCGAACCCGACCTACGAGGTCGATGGGATCACGCACTACTGCGTGACGAACATGCCCGGAGCGGTGCCGATCACCTCGACGTACGCGCTGACGAACGCGACGCTCCCGTACGCGCTCGAGCTGGCGGAGCTGGGCGTGAGCGAGGCGCTGGAGCGCAACACGGGCCTGCGCATGGGCCTGAACGTGCAGCACGGGCAGATCACGCACCCGGCGGTTGCCGAGGCGCTCGGAGTCGCCTTGGCGGAGCCGGTGGCGCGGTGAGCGGAGTCGCCTTGGCGGAGCCGGTGGCGCGGTGAGAACATGAGATACCCCCGACGAGGAGATGGACGATGGCGAGCACGACCGAGACCCTGAGCAACTTCATCGACGGCGAGTCAGTCGCCTCGGGCGGTGAGACGGAAGCGATTCTCAACCCGGCCACCGGCGAGGAGCTCGCGCGGGCGCCGATCTCGAGCGCCGAGGACGTCGACCTAGCTGTGCGGGCAGCTCGCCGCGCGTTCGACGGCTGGACCAACACGACGCCGGCGCAGCGCGCGCAGGCGCTGCTGGCGCTGGCCGATCTGGTCGAAGAGCACGGCGCGGAGATCGCGCGCCTGGAGGCGCTGAACGCGGGCAAGCCGATCGAAGCGGTCGCGAGCGACGAGATCCCGGTGATGGCTGACAACCTGCGCTTCTTCGCGGGCGCGGCGCGCTGCCTGGAGGGCAGAGCGGCGGGCGAGTACATGGAGGGCTACACCTCCTTCACGCGCCGCGAAGCGGTCGGCGTGATCGGGCAGGTGACGCCGTGGAACTACCCGCTGATGATGGCGATCTGGAAATTCGGGCCGGCGCTGGCGGCGGGTAATACGGTCGTGCTGAAGCCGGCGGAGACCACGCCGATGACGACGATCAGGCTGGCCGAGCTCGCCGCGGAGATCCTGCCGAAGGGCGTGCTGAACATCGTTGCGGGCCCGGGCCGCCCGACGGGCGAGGCGCTGATCAACCATCCCGAGGTCGACATGGTCGCGCTGACGGGGTCGGTGGAGACGGGCAAGCACTTCGCTCGCACCGCGGCGGACACGCTCAAGCGCGTGCACCTCGAGCTTGGCGGCAAGGCGCCGGTGGTGGTGTTCGACGACGTCAGCCTCGAGAGTGCGCTGGAAACGATCGCGGGCACCGGCTACTACAACGCCGGACAGGACTGTACGGCGGCCACGCGCGTGCTCGCGTCGAGCGACGTGTACGACGATGTCGTCTCAGGGCTGGCCGCGCAGGCGCAGGGCCTGGTGATCGGCGACACGCTCTCACCGCAGACGACGCTCGGCCCGGTCAACTCGGCGCGCCAGCGTGAGCGCGTCGAGGGCTTCCTGGCGCGCAGGCCCGACTACGCGGAGATCGTCACGGGCGGCAGCGCCCCCGACCGCCCGGGCTTCTATGTCGAACCGACCGTCGTCGCCGGTCTGCGCCAGGACGACGAGATGATCCAGCGTGAGATCTTCGGCCCGGTGATCACCGTGCAGCAGTTCGCCGACGAGGAGCAGGCGATCGCGTGGGCCAACGCGACGCGCTACGGCCTCGCCTCGTCGGTGTGGACACGCGACGTGGGCCGCGCGCTGCGCGTGTCGAAGGCGCTGCGCTTCGGCTGCGTGTGGATCAACGACCACATCCCGCTCGTCTCGGAGATGCCCCACGGCGGCTTCAAGGAGTCCGGCTACGGCAAGGACCTGAGCATGTACGGGGTCGAGGACTACACAGTCGTCAAGCACGTGATGGCGAACATCCAGTAGAGGTCCTGGTCAATCCGGCGGGCGAACGCCTCGATCTGGGGTATCGCTGGCGGAGGGCGGCTCGCCGGTCCCCAGCAGGATCTCCGCGCACTGCGCCTCCCACAGGTCGACGGTGTCGTGGAGTCCTCGCATGTCGGCTTGCGCGATGACCTGGACGCCGCTCGCCTGCGCCGTTCCCATCTGCACGCGGCCGCCGATGCCCTCGACGCTCGTTTCGATCGCGTCGCGCAACACCTTCAGCGCGACGATCTTCGCCTGCTCGAGCGTGAGCTCCTCGGGGTCGATGTAGCGCATCGTGCCGATCGCGAAGCTGGCGCTGTCGACGCCCAGCTGGACGCCGCCGAACGCCCAGCTCTCCACCCACTCGCCCGCGCCGGCGCTGAGAAGATGGAGTGCGAGCGGCTTGCGCTCGTGCCGCGACCACCAGGCGATCAGGAATTCGACGTGGTCGCTGCGCCCTTCGATGCCGGGATCGCCGCGAACGTCTCTGAGGATCCGATGGAGATGGGCCTTGATGTCGAGACGATCGCCATCCGGCGACAGCCCACGAGCGCGAGCGAGACGCAGGGCAAAGCTCTGGGCTGCGTCCTGCGCGCCCGCCCACGCGAGCAGGAAGCCGGGACGTGGCTCGTACACCTTTTGGATGGGGCGAGCGAGGCGCCGACCGCGTGCGCCACGTGTCTCGTAGCTGTCGGAGCCGACGATCACGCCGTCGCGACAGCGCAGAGCCGCGATCAGCGTCATCTCGCGGCGATCGTCCTGATACGGATACGGAGCATCATCGAGCGCTGCATCATCGCGACTCGATGCGATGGCTTAGCTCGGCGCCGCGCTCAGGCGGACCGACGAAAGATCGAATTGACCGCGAACTCGGGATGTTCCGCGTAGACGTGTTCGAGCAACTCGTTGAATCTGAGCGTCGAGACGTCTTGCTTGATTCGAAATAGCTCGCGTGCGGCGTCGAGCAGCTTCTCGTCCTCGGCCTGCTTCAGGATCCGCTGGCCTTCGCGGAACGTGATCTTGCTGGGCCTGTACCGCGACCAGCGCTTGCCCTGCACCGGGACGCGCTCGAGCAGCCCGTCGTCCACGAGGCGGTCGAGGTCGTGGTAGATCCCGGTGCTCATGGGCCCGTAGTCGTATGGCCTGAACGTGTACTTGGATCGAGCGGGCACCTGCGCACGCTTGGCGAACAGGAAGAGGCCCTTCTGAAAGCGGATCGGATCGAGGCCATCGGGCGCGCCCTCGTAGGCCGCGAACAGCAGCAGCCAGTCACGGCGCCTCATCGCTCGCCTCGCGATGTGAATGCGCACGCAAAAGCCTCGAATCGCACCCGCCACCGCATGCGCCCAGCTTGGTGTTCCGGTCGGACAGAAATCTCGCATTGTGCGAACAAACGTTCGCATGGGGATCGGCGGCAATCCTCGCGTCCGCTCCCAAGAAGACGTGCGGACGCGCTCCCGGTGGGCATCCATCGACGGTATCGCAGTCGGCCCAGGTCGCTGCGCCTGGCACGTGCGAACGCGCCGTGGTTCGGCCGCGTGATGGCGACTCCGGTTGCGCGGGGCGCGAACCGAGCCGGTCGACTCGGTGCTCAGCGCCTGCGCTTGTGCGAGGCGCGACGATGGCGCGCCTTCGCCGGCAGCTGCACGCTAAGGGGGCTCGGACGCTCGCCCGGGAGAACCGCCATCATGCCCCCGTGCCCAGATTCCGCGGCTTTCCGCGCGAGGCGGTCGCGTTCCTGCGCGAGCTGGAGGAGAACAACGATCGCGACTGGTTCAAGGCCAACCGAGCGCGCTACGAGGAGCTCCTGCGCGCGCCGGCCGCGGCGCTCGGCGAGGACCTTGCCGACCTCGGCCGGCCGCACATGTTCCGGCCTTGGAACGACACGCGCTTTCGCGCCGGCCCGCCGATCAAGGAGCACGTGGGCCTGGCGATCGGACACGAGGGCGCGGGCGGCTTCTACGTCGAGATGTCGCTCGATGGGCTGTTGGTCGCCGCGGGGCTCCACAACCCCGCGCCCGACCAGGTCGAGCGTCTGCGCCGCGCCGTCGACGCCGGCCGCACGGCGGCGGCGCTGACGAGGGCGATCGGCGGTGCGCAGGCGGCGGGCCTCGAGCTGAACGAGCCCGAGCTCGTGCGAGCACCCCGCGGCTACCCTGCCGATCATCCGCGCATGGAGCTGCTGCGACGCCGGCGGCTGACGGTCGCCCGGCGCCACGAGCTCGGCGCATGGCTGCACAAGCCGCACGCCGGCGCGCGCATCCGCGCGGAGCTCGAGGCGGCCGCGCCGCTCGTGCGCTGGCTGCGCGAGCACGTCGGCGCGACGCTGAGCGCCGCCGCGCAAACCGGCTGAAACCTCGCCTTCAGCCGCGAGCGCCGTCGCAGAACCCTGCTACGGTCACCCTACGGGCGGCGAAGTCGTCCGTGAGGTTCTTTGTCTTTGTTGGCGCTGGAGGGCGCGGATGGGGTCAGTCGAATCTCCATCTGCAGCGGCGGCCGGACGGTCGCCAGAAGGAGCACCAACAACATGAAGCATGCAACTTTCGCCGACCTCGGCGTGTCCGAGGTCGTTGTCAACGAGCTCGCCAAGCGCGAGATCACCGCGCCGTTCGCAGTCCAGGGGATGGTCATCCCGGACGTGCTCGCCGGCCACGACGTGCTGGCACAGTCGCCGACCGGATCGGGCAAGACGCTCGCGTTCGGGGTACCGCTGGTCGAGCTGCTGAAGGACTCCGACGCGCGACCGTCGGCGCTGGTCCTCGCACCCACGCGGGAGCTCGCGATCCAGATCGTCGACGACCTGCGACCGATCGCCCACGCGCGCGCCCTGTCGATCGCACCCGTCTACGGTGGCGCGGGGATCGTCAAGCAGGCGCGCATCGCCGCCCGCGCGCACATCCTGGTCGCGACGCCCGGCCGCCTGCTCGACCTGATAGAGCGCCGCGACGTGTCGCTGGATCGCGTGCGGATGCTCGTGCTCGACGAGGCCGACAGGATGCTCGACATGGGCTTTCGCCCGGTCGTCGACAGGATCGTGAAGATGACCTCGAACGACCGCCAGACGCTGCTGTTCTCGGCGACGCTGGAGGGCGAGGTCGGGCGGATCGCCAAGGCGTACACGTCGAACCCGCGCCGCCACGAGCACGCGCACTCGGCGGAGCGTAGGGGAGACGTGGAGCACCGCTTCGTGACGGTCAGCCACGACGGCAAGGTCGCTCGCCTGGTCACCGAGCTGAGCGCGGCCGAGCGCGGCCTGACGCTCGTGTTCGTGCGCACCAAGCGCGGCGCCGACCGGCTCGTCAAGCGGCTCGCGTCGAGCAGCGTGCGTGCCGTCGCGATGCACGGCGACAAGTCCCAGGGCCAGCGCGAGCGGGCTCTGGCGAACTTCGAGGCGGGAGTCGTGGACACGCTGGTGGCCACCGACGTCGCCGCGCGCGGGATCGACGTCGCGGGGATCACGCACGTGATCAACTACGACATCCCGGCCACGCGCGAGGACTACGTCCACCGCATCGGGCGCACCGCGCGCGCGGGAGCGAGCGGCGTCGGCGTGACGCTGGTCGCGCACGACCAGGCTCGCGAGCTCGCGGGGATGGTCCGCGAGCTGGGGTTGGACCGCGAGCTAGGCCTCGCGGGGATCGCCGCCGGAGAGCGCCCGCAGGGTGGCGGGCGCACGTCGAGCTCGACCCGGGGCGCCGCCAAGCGTCCGGGCGGCGCGGCGCGCAACGGCGGCGCGCGCAACCACGCCAGGCGCGGACGCGCACCCAGCCGTTCGAGGTAGGCCGTGCGAGCAGTCATTTCGGCCGGACCGTCAGCTAACGTCGCTCGCATGAAGACGCCTAGTCCGGACAATCCCGAATCCGAGGCAGGTTCAAACGGCGACTCCGCGGAGGCGGGATCCGCGACGGATCTGCTGACGCACTACGACATCCTGCGCGTGCGCGCCCCGAATCCGGGCCTGCTCACGCTGTCGGGGACGAACACCTGGGTGGTGGGCCGCGGGCCGGCATGGGTCGTTGACCCAGGTCCGCTGATCGAGGAGCACCTCACGCGCCTGTCCGCTGCGATCGACGCTCGCGGCGGGCTGGGCGGCGTGGCGCTGACCCACGACCACCACGACCACACCGAAGCGGTCGGAGCGCTGCTCGAGCGCTACCCGGCGCCGGTCGCGGCCGGCCGCGGCGCGGTCGATGTCCTGTTGGGCGAGAACGTGCGCTTCGGCCCGTTCGAGGCTGTCGCCACGCCGGGACATGCCGCCGACCACTTCGCGCTGGTGGGCGACGGAGCGTGCTTCACCGGCGACGCGGTGCTCGGCGAGGGCAGCGTCTTCATCAGCCCCTACCGCGGCGCGATGGCCGGCTACCTGCTCGCGCTGACGCGACTGCGCCTGCGCGAAGACTTCAACGTGCTGTGCCCGGGCCACGGACCGCCGGTGTGGGACGCGCACACCAAGCTCGAAGAGTACGTCGCCCACCGCATCGACCGCGAAAACGGCCTGATCATCGCGCTCGGCCAGGGCCGGCGCACGATCCAGGAGCTGCTGGACGCGGTCTGGCCCGAGGTCCCCGAGGCGCTGATCCCGCTCGCCACCGCCACGCTCGCGGCTCACCTGGACAAGCTCGAGGAAGAGCAGATCCTGCCGGACGGCGTCGAGCGTCCGAAGTTCGAGCGGACTGAGTGGTGAGCGTGCCCAAAGCTCGGGCGGGCCAGGTTGTGAGCGCACCCGACACTGCGCTCGCGGGCAACGCGCTGCGACCGGCGGCGAGCGCCGGTGGCTCGAGCGCCACCCCGCTTGACTCGCCGTTTCCGCCGATCGCCGACTACGGCTTCCTGTCGGACTGCCATACCGGCGCGCTCGTCGCCTCCGACGGGTCGATCGAGTGGATGTGCCTCCCGCACTTCGACTCGCCGTCGATCTTCGGCGCGATGCTCGACCGCGGCGCCGGCAGTTGGCGGATCGGTCCCTATGGGATCTACGTGCCTGCCGGCCGGCGTTACATACCGGGCACGAACATCATCGAGACGACGTGGATGACGCCGCAGGGTTGGCTGCGTGTGGTCGAGGCGCTGACGATCGGGCCGTGGCACGACAACAAGCACGGGTCGAGCCACACGCGCCCGCCGACCGACTACGACGCCGACCACCTGGTGGTTCGCATCGTCGAATGCATCCAGGGTCAGGTGCAGGTCGAGATCGTGTGCGAGCCGATGCTCGACTACGGCTCCACGCCGGCGAGCTGGAGCGTCGTGCAGACCGGCGAGGAGGGCGTGTGCATGATGGACGCCACCGACGACGTGACCGCGTTCAGGCTGTTCAGCGACATCCGCATGGGCATCGAGGGCAACCGCGCACACGGGCGCCACACGATGCGCGAAGGCGAGAAGCGCTTCTGCGCGCTCTCCTGGACGGAGGGACGTGCGGGCCCCCACACCGTCGAGCAGGCCGAGGAACACATGCAGCGCACGGCGCACTTCTGGCGCACGTGGCTGGCGGAAGGCACCTATCCGGACCATCCCTGGCGCTTTCACCTGCAGCGCTCGGCGCTGGTGCTCAAGGGTCTGACGTTCATGCCCACCGGCGCGCTCGTGGCAGCGCCGACGACGTCGCTGCCGGAGACGCCTCATGGCGAGCGCAACTGGGACTACCGCTACTGCTGGATGCGCGACGCCTCGTTCACGCTCTGGGGTCTGCACGCGCTGGGCTTGAACTGGGAGGCCGACGACTTCGTCCAGTACCTCGCCGACATGGAGCGCAACGAGGATGGCTCGCTGCAGATCATGTATGGAATCAAGGGCCAGAAGGACCTGACCGAGTCGACCCTCGATCACCTCAAGGGCTACGAGGGCGCGCGACCGGTGCGGATCGGCAACGGCGCGTTCAGCCAGCGCCAGAACGACGTCTTCGGGGCGGTGCTCGACTCGGTCTACCTGCACTCCAAGAAGCGCGACCACATACCGGAGCGGTTGTGGCCGGTGCTCGCCGACCAGGTGCACTGCGCGGCGGCGGCGTGGAAGGAGCCGGACCAGGGGATCTGGGAGGCGCGCGGGGAGCCGCGCCACTACGTCTCCTCGAAGCTGATGTGCTGGGTGGCGATGGACCGCGGCGCGCGACTGGCTGAACGCCGCGGCGAGGTGGAGCACGCCGAACACTGGCAGTCGCTCGCCGATGAGATCAGGGACGACATCCTCGAGCGCGGGGTCGATAAGCGCGGCGTCTTCCGCCAGCACTACGACACCGACGCGCTCGACGCGTCCAACCTGCTCGTGCCGCTGGTGCGCTTCCTCGGCCCCGAGGACGAACGCGTACGCGCGACCGTGATGGCGACCCGCGACGAGCTCACCGAGGGCGGCCTCGTGATGCGCTACCGCACCGAGGAGACCGACGACGGTCTGCACGGCGAGGAGGGCACGTTCCTGATCTGCTCGTTCTGGCTGGTGTCGGCGCTGTCGGAGATCGGCGAGCACCGCGAGGCGGAGCACCTGTGCGAGCGCCTGCTCTCCTACGCCTCGCCGCTGGAGCTCTACGCCGAGGAGCTCGAGGCGTCCTCCGGCCGCCACCTCGGCAACTACCCGCAGGCGTTCACGCATCTCGCGCTGATCAACGCGGTCACGCACATCGTCGACGCGCAGCAGCAGCAGCGAGCCTGAGTCGAGCGCCGCACTCGCCGCGGGCGCCTATCAGTACCCTGGCTCGCCGGGCAGGACGATGCGCGCCACCTCGCCCTCGAGCAGCACCCGCGGCTGCACCGGCTGCACCTCGCGCCCGCGCGCGTAGGCCATTAGCTCGTCCACCGAGGAGAACTCGCCGAGCTGTTCCAGGTGCTTGATCGTCGGGAAGACGAGCGCGATCTCGCCGGCGCCGTAGGCGTCGAGCGCGGCGCGCGGGGTGAACCAGCCAAGGTCGACGCACTCCTCGCCATCGATCTTCGGCTCCTGGCCGTCGGGCAGCACGGCGAGGAAGAAGTGCGTGTCGAAGCGGATGCGCACCTCCGCGGGCGTGATCCAGCGCGAGAACTTCACGAGCGCGCCGGGATCGTCGAGCGCGATCGCGGCCTCCTCGCTCAGCTCGCGGATCGCGGCGACGCGGTGAGCCTCGTCGCCGTCGCCCTCGTGCGCGTCGACGGCGCCGCCTGGAAACACCCACACGCCGCCCATGAAGCGCGCCTGCGGCGTGCGCCTGACGAGCAGCACCTCGAGCTGATCGTCGCCGCCGCGCAGCAGGATCACGGTCGCGGCCTGGCGGGGGGGCGTGGGCGGGCCGGGGTTGTACTCCTCGCCCGGGCCGGGGCGCTCGCTCTCCTCCGATGCGCGCATCGGAGGACCCTACCGGCCGCTAATCTTTGGCGCATGAACGACACCACGGCATTCTCCCCGAGGGCTGAGACCCCGCTCGTATGAGCACCGCGACCGAGACCCTCCAGCGCTGGATCTGCGAGTCCTGCGGCTACATCTACGACCCCGACGAGGGCGACCCGGACGGGGGCATCCCCGCGGGGACCGCGTTCGAGGACATCCCCGACACGTGGTTCTGCCCGGTGTGCGGCGCGCGTAAGCGCGACTTCACCATCTACGAGGACTAGGGAGCCGTTGAGCGGCGCGATGCGGCGTCCTCGATCGCTCGTGTGCTGAGCACACTTCGCTCACTGCGTCCTTGCCTCGCTTGCTCAACGACTCCCTACGGGCTGGCCTGACGGACTGGGACCGACTGCTCGCGCTCGACGCCGAGCGTGTGTGGCATCCATACGGGGCGCTGCCGGCGGCGATGGCGCCGCTGCCGGTCGTCTCGGCGGAGGGGGTGCGGCTGCGCCTGGCGGATGGCCGCGAGCTGATCGACGGGATGGCGTCGTGGTGGTGCGCGATCCACGGCTACCGCAACCCGGCGCTCGACGAGGCGGTGCAGGAGCAGCTGGGGAAGATGGCGCACGTGATGTTCGGCGGGCTCACGCACGAGCCGGCCGTGCTGCTCGCCGAGAGGTTGACCGAGCTGGCGCCGGAGGCCCTGGAGCGGGTGTTCCTGGCCGACTCGGGCTCGGTGTCGGTGGAGGTGGCGATCAAGATGTGCATCCAGTACCAGCGCGCGCTCGGGCACAGGGGACGCACGCGGCTGCTGACGGTCAGAGGCGGCTATCACGGTGATACGACCGGCGCGATGGCGGTCTGCGACCCGGTCGGCGGCATGCACAGCCTGTTCACGGGGCTGCTGCCCGAGCACGTATTCGCCGCGCGTCCGCCGGACGGCTTCGATGCGGGCCTCGACGAGGTCTGGGCGAACGAGGTGCGCGAGCTGGCCGAGCGCCACGCGAACGAGCTGGCGGCGGTGATCCTCGAGCCGGTCGTGCAGGGTGCCGGCGGCATGCGCTTTCACGCTCCCGAGTGCGTCGCGTTGATGCGGCGCGTGTGCGACGAGCACGGGCTGCTGCTGGTGCTCGACGAGATCGCGACCGGCTTCGGGCGCACGGGCGCGATGTTCGCCAGCGAGCACGCCGGGGTGACGCCCGATGTGATGTGCGTCGGTAAGGCGCTGACAGGTGGCTACATGTCGCTCGCCGCGACCCTGTGCACGCCCGCGGTGGCGGACGCGGTCTCAAGCGGCGAGGGCGGCGGCCTGATGCACGGGCCGACGTTCATGGGCAACCCGCTCGCGTGCGCGGTCGCGCTTGCGTCGCTGCGGCTGCTGGGCGAAAGCGACTGGCGTGCGCGCGTGCGCACGATCGAGCAAGGACTGCGCGCGGGGCTGGAGGCGGCTCGGGAGCTGCCGGGCGTTGCCGACGTACGCGTGCTCGGTGCGATCGGCGTGGTGCAGCTCGAACACGACGTCGATGTCGCGGCCGTCACAGCCGCGGCCGTCGACCACGGTGTGTGGCTGCGACCGTTTCGTGACCTGATCTACGCGATGCCGCCGTACATCATCGACGAGCCTGATCTAACGACGGTTTCGAACGCGATGATCGACGCAGCCCGCGTTGCTGTCAGGCGCTGACAGAGGCCGCGACTGGTTCGAGCCCAGTATCGCCCATCGTCGGATTTGGCTCCAGGACAAGGATGGGCCCGCGCAGAAGGACCAGCTTGGTAGCAATTTGGTAGCAATCCTCTGGGGCCGTGGGATGTCTCGGAGCCTGGCTGGAGCCAGATGGCGTCTTCGCGGGGCGTCTGGTTCCAAATGGTCCGGTTTGCGCTCTATCTTCGGACCAGTGAGTCGCGGAAGGAAGCGGAAGAGCAGAGGCCCGGCCGGGCCGAAACCTGCGAGACGCCGCAAACAAGCTGCCAGCTCATTGCAGCTGGTCGTTGCCGCCCAGCCCGGTTCTGCGATGACGGTCGCGCCGGAAATCGAGCTGGTCAAGGCGGCACTGCTCTACGGGGATCGAGTCACGCTTCTCAGCCCGATTACGACGATGCTCCTCGACGTTGCGGCGCTTGAGCGATTCTCTCCGCTGCAACAGATCGACTTGGTGCGACGGGTCGCCCCATACCTGTCTAACGGAGCGGAGTTGGCGGCCTCTGAGGCTGGACTTGATCAGCTCGAAGACTTCCTGCGACGCAGCGCTCGGAGTGCGTCTCCATCTGATCGTCTGCTGCGGGTTGGCCTGACCCGTCAACTGGCGCCCGTAAAACAGATCTTGGCGGACGCCGTCGGTGGCATCGAACGGGAATCGGGCATTGACCAGCTCGCGCAGGCGCGCACAATGGGATACCTAAAGATCGAGAGCGCGAACCCGGACGATGCCGTGGACCTGCTCGCGGACTGCATCATCAAAGCTAGCTCAGCGGCGAAGGGCATGAATCGTGACGACTCTCAGATGGGCCGGCTCGTCGCCACGTTCGTCGCCAAGCTAAGTGCTCATCTCTCGTCCGGCGAGGGGTATCTGATCTTCGACAAACAGGTGGCGTCGCTCACCGAGGCGGCCATACGTGAGGGGCTCTTTAAGCCGGCGCCGGGTCCGGCCGGTCGTAGCGCCCAGGCCATGAGCGCCGCTGCATTCATGGCACGGCTACCGACGTTTCCGGGTGCGACGGTGGATGAGGTACTCGACATTCGCGAGGAGCTCGCAGCGCCTCTCATACAGTTCAGAGGTGCGTTGGTGCAGGTCTCAAATGCTTTCGTCAGTGAGGCGTGGGAGGCGGCGTTCGGCGATGAGATTCAGGACGCGTGGGTCGGTTCTGTTGCCCCGGCAATCGCGCACATCGACGCGTCCATTCGCGAAAACCGCTCGCTCCTTACGAAAGCTGCGGGGCTGGCGGGGCTTGCGCACACGAGTTTGCCGGGTCTCGGGGTGGTCGCCGCCGGAATCGCTGCCCACGATGCGCCGGCTGCCCTGGCTGGGGGCGCTCTTTCGGCTGGCGCACCGTTCCTCCAAGCGCTCCGTGACGATCGGAGCGCTGAGAGAGATATCAGGCTGCAGCCGTTCTATTTCCTCTACGGCGTCGAGCGCGCACTAGCCTCATGAGTCGCCGAGGTGCTCGTGCTCGCCATCTGGGCCGAAGAGCACCCTGAGCACATCGTCCGCGGGTACCGAGTCCTTGTCGCCCAAAGCCGTCCGCGCGCAACGTACAAGGTCAGCGAACGCCGCGCGCCCGTCGGGCGACAAGGTATTGTCGCCGGCTCGCTGGAATGCCAGGAGCGCGTCAACGACCTCGCGTGAACCGTACGCGGCGAGTCGCGCCTTCGCTTGGGAGAAGAGTTCCGATGCTTGCTGGCGATTCCCGTGTGCGCTTTGCGCCAGGGCAACGAAGACATCTGTGATGGCGGCGGCGACTAGCTCGTCTCGCTGTCGGTGGGCTTCAAGCCATCGCTGAGCAATCCCGTTGAGTACGACGACCGCTAGGGCCGCCGTGGCCCCAATCAGTGCGGCGGCTACATCAGTGGACATCCCGGCGCCATTCTTCCACGGCAGGAGGCAGGATCATCGTGCTGCTGGAACTGATCCGATTCGCGTACCCATAGGAGCGGCCGCGAGCAGTGCGTCGATGCGATGCTTGTAGGCCGTAGACGTTGACACCGGCAGACGGGAGGGCATACGGTGGAGCCTGAGTTTGAAGAGGATGTTGAGCTTTGGCCAACGGACACTCTGGTGCTGGGAAAGTCGTCGTGGCACGGGGGAGCCGACAAATCTCTGAAGTACGCGTGGCCCGATAAGAACGGCAAGCGGGCTCGGGGCGGCGAGGTGCCCATCGTCGCGCTGCCGCAGGCGGTTATCTTCGCGGCCAAGCGTGGCTATCTCTCCAGAGAGCAGATGCAAGAGATCGCAAAGGGGCTGATCGACGTTCTAGCGTCTCCCGGCGGGCAGGGCCTCGGCTAGATGCAGAACCGCTATGCCGGCGATGTCGGCGACTTCATCAAGCTGGGGCTCATTCGCCACTTGGCGGCTACCGATTTGTCGTTCGGCGTCAACTGGTATCTCGCGCCCGATGAGGCCCACAACGCCGACGGCAAGCATGTTGCGTACGTCGAGCCGGAGAACCGCCAGCACGCGAGCCTGAAGGCGTGCGACCCCGATCTCATGCGATGTCTCACCGGGGTGGTTGCGGGTTCGCGCAGCGTGCAGTTACTTGAGGATTCGGGTGCGCTACCTGCCAGCGCGTTGACTTTCGGCGAGGTTCTAGATCGCTCCGTCAATCGTCAGGCATGGCATGAGCGTGCCCTGGCTGCGCTCGTGAGCGCCGACACCGTGTTCGTTGATCCCGATAACGGGCTGGCCTCGGCATCCGGTAGACCGACGATCAAGCATGTGCTCACGGGAGAGCTTGCCGACTACGCGGCGCGTGGGCAGAGCCTCGTCGTCTATCACCACGCCGATCGGTCGGCGAAGGCTGAGGTTCAAGCAAAGGCCCAGCTTGATCGGATCGCTCGCGCTGTCGGACAGGTGCCGGTCGGCACGATCATCGCGCGTAGGGGGTCGTGCCGTCTGTTTCTGGTCACGGCGAGCGACGAGCGCCTGAACGCCTGAACGCCTTGGCGGATCGCCTTCAGTCCTTCGCCGAGCGCTGGCGAGGACATGTCGAGCTGGTTCGGGTCTGCGGTGAGCAGGCGTAGGTCTGCTGGCGCTGTTGGCGGCGCTGTGGTGACGACTCACCGGACCCTTGACAGCCGGATGACGTCAAGGTAAACTTGACGAATGAATCGGAGCGACCTTGACGACCTGCGGATAGAACAAGCGGCTGATGCGGATAGCCGAGACACGCCCGAGAATCGCACGAGATGCGACCTCATCACAGGAATCGCCGAGGTTCATCAATTGCTCAGCGCGCTGGACGAGCTCGATGACCTCCACGACGGAGCGTGCGCAGCCGTCGATCGGATCGGCCGCGAGATCGACGGGCTCATGCGATCGGCGGTCGGCTTTGACCGCGCGCGCGGCGCGACCTGGGACGACATCGGAGCCCGCCTGCACGTGAGTAAGCAGGCGGCGTGGGAGCGCTTCGGCCCATGACGGGTGAGCGCGAGTTCGACCGCCAGCCGCCGGAGCTTCAAGCGATTGCCGAGTACGAACGCCGGCATCGACGCAGAATCATGCTGAACCCCGACGGACTCTCGATTGAGTCGATAGAGACTGGCCAGACTCTGGCCGAAGTCCACGCGGGCGACGACGAGTCTGTAATCGACGTTCTCCACCGCGTCATCGGTGGAGAACCCGAACGCCACGAATGAGTCAGCCGGCTCGCTGCTATGACTCCCGTCGCGATGCCAGCAGTCAGCCTCGATATAGGGCGTGACCGCGTTGGGCGTGACGGGGACGAGCAGTAGCTCGATGGACGGGAGCGTTTGCGGAGCACGTGATCCTCGCCGGATGTTCAGCCGCCGGGAAGTGTGGCGCGCATGGCAACTGCAGGGACAAATCTGCAAGCTGTGTGGGCGAAATATCCCGTTCGATCTAATGCACGGGGATCACGTAGTGCCGTGGAGCCGCGGGGGACCGACGGTGCTCGAGAACCTCCAAGTCCTTTGCGGCTCCTGCAACCTGCGTAAGGGCAGCAGCCCCCAGGAGGTCATCGCGGCGCACTTCGACGTCGCTCAGCTCAGCGCGGGTGTCGGAGAGACGCGCAAATGGCAGACCGAGGCCCTGCCGCTGACGCTCGCAACTCTTGAACACGAGCCGGCGCTGATCGAGGCGTGTCCGGGGGCCGGCAAGACCCAGTTCGGGCTCGAAGTCGCCTACCGCCTCGTCGAGCAAGGCGTCATATCGCGGGTGCTCGTCGTGGTGCCCACACTCGCTATCGCTGATGGGTGGCAGTTCGCGGCGTCGCCCGCCAATCGCCGTGCGCCGACGATTCCACTTCGTAGTCAGCGGACGTGGCGCGTCGTCGACCCCATCGGCAACGACTGGCTGGGCGCCATCGTCACCTATCAGTCGCTGTTCGCGTCGACCGATCTTTTCCTCGCGCACGCGACCGATCCTGGGCATCATACCCTCGTGGTTTTCGACGAGGTCCATCACGCTGGCGCTGGTGCCGCTTGGGGCACTTCAGCGCAGGTTGCATTTGCGGCCGGTGCGTCCAAGATCCTGTCGCTCAGCGGCACTCCTTTCCGCACGCAGGGCGATCCGATCGTTTTTGTCCCATCCGAGGGCGGGAGCGCCACGCCGCATTTTCGCTACTCCTACGACGACGCGATCGGCGACCGTGCATGTCGGCCCGTCCAGTTCGTCGAGGCTCGGGGAACGACGGAGTTTCGCACTGAGGATGGTGCCATCCACACGGTCACATTCGATGACCACCTGACGCCCGTCGGGGAACGTCGTCGCCTACGAGCTGCCATTGAGTGGGTAGGAGCCGAGTCGATCGCCGACGCGATGCTGCGCAGCGCCAACGATTACATCCTGTCGCTGCGCCAGCGCGGGGACTCCGACGCCGCAGGACTTGTTGTCTGTGCCGACTGCGACCACGCGGCAACGATCGCGGATTACTTGTCGGAGCACATCCTCGCCCGACGCGCGGTCGTTGCGTGTTCTCGCACACATGATCGGAACGACGCCGCTCCAGCAGACATCATCCGCGTGTTCGGCTCCTCCCACGATCCTTGGATAGTGGCCGTCAACATGATTTCCGAGGGCGTCGACATCACTCGGCTGCGGGCCGTTGTATACCTGACCAACCGGCTCACCCTGCTCGCATTCCGACAAATCGTTGGGAGAGTCGTGCGCACCGATCCGGCAAACGCTGACGACCACGGCCGAGTCTACTTGCCCGCGGACGGGAGGCTGATGGAGATGGCCTCGCAGATCGCCGACAGCGCCGACATCCTCCCACCGCCAATCGTCATATTCACTGACACCCAGCCCCTTCAACGCATCGCCATTGCTGCGGAGGTCCAACCCGAGCGTGTCCCCTTCGAGACGCTGCGAACCAGGGCCGCCGCCGGAAATGTCTTCGACACCGATGGACGTTCAGCAAACGCGAGGCTCGTCGATTGTGCTCGGCGCTTCATCGAGCGCGAGGGGCTAATAAACACTGATCCAGCCTCGCTGGCGCTCGCCGCGGCCGAGAACCCTGAACTGCGGGCCGCGCTGCTGGGCCTGTCTGACAAACGCTCCTAGACATGGAGGCTCGAGCCACCGAGCCGGACGTGCCTGGACCCACGATAGCCCTCGTCGGCGGACCCATGACAGTCGAGGACGGCTCCACGCTCGACTCACGCCAACCCATCACAGATGACCCGCAGTGCCGAATCATGCGGACGTGTCTCGCAGGATCGATGCGCTGGTGGCTCACAGCCATCTCGCTTGTCCAGCCTTTGCTGAGCACTGCGGGCGACGACGCCTTCTGCCTCATCATCGGTGGACGAACGCTCTTGGAGCTGGAGGCCGACGGGTCCGCGAGAAGGATCGGCCTGCGTTCCGTGGTCCCAGGTGGACTGAGTAGGGTCGAGATCGTCCGGACGGGTATAGGAGAGAGTCTCGATCTGACTTACGAACCCGCCGGCAAGATGCCCGGCTCGTGGAACGGAACTAGCATGGGCGAGATTGGTCTCCTACAGTCCGAACCCCGTCGCCCGTGGCGAGTCCTCGACGGTAACGAGTGGTATTTGAAGCAAGCCGGTCCAACGCTGCGGCCAGCGGTCATTATCGACACGACCGAGGGTGTGCTGTTGGACCGCACCTTTGCGACACTCTCGACACGGCGCCTCTTCGATGAGCAGATCACCCTGGTGCTTCCGCACACGCAGGCCGCCGAGCGCTACATCCGAGCGTACGCCCATGCGACCGATGAGTACCAACCCGCAGCACCGGCGATCACGCTTCCTCCCTGGGACCCGGACGCTCCGCCAGATCCAGTGCGGTACACCAAGCTCATTCCGATCGAGGCGAGCTTCGGTGTGACCGGGCTCGTCCAGCGCCAAGAGTGGAGGGACCCTTCGGATCTTGAGGCCGCACGTGCCCTACTTGAGGCGCGGTTCGACCTTCAGATCGGGATCTGGGATCTCGTTGGTAACGCCACCCTTCGCGCGACATTGCTGAACACCGCCCCCGCAGTGCCGCCTCCGACCGAAGCCGCTCCTATCCCATTTGGAGCCGCGAAGCGAGCCACAACGCAGGTCGCCGCAAAGGTAGCCGATGCGACCGCCGAAAAACAGGCATTGCGTTCGATCGCCAAGCACTTCGGGTCTCTACGAAGGTCGGGGTGGGAGGCCAACCAAAGGGTTCGTTGGTTCCTTCGGTTGCCCTTGACTGAGACAGTTACACGATGGCCGGGGGAGAAGCCCTTCCCACTGGTCCAGCTTGAGTTCGTCGTCAAGAAGCGCAAATGCTATGTATCCGCATTTGCGAACAACACCGGTGCCAAGATCGACCACTATGTCCTTGCGCGGCGTGTGATCCTCGAACAGATTGCGACTCCCGACAACTGTCCACTGCGACCAACCGGGCGACCCGTGCTGTGGCAGAGCGTAGGTGGATGGGCGGACGACATCGACTGGGACGACCGCGCCAGCGTACTCACGCAACGGGCTCAACGGTGGACCCTCGTGTTCGAGGAGCTTTGCAACGAGGCGCGGCGCATTCATCAGGAGAAATTCGCGTCCTAGTCGGTGACGCACACGGCTCAGTAACATCGTTCGCCAACACCGCGCCGGTAGATGTGCGCGCTTTCGCTCTCGCCTGTACGAGGCGATCTGACATCGGGTCGAGCAAGCACCAGCGTGGCGCGCGATTCGCCGGTTAGCGTCCAAGGTCGCTGCTGCGACCCGGGGGATCGCGTTGAAGCGTGCGGGTCAGCCAGCGCGGCGGCGAGAGGGCAGTACGAAGCCGTAGGGGGTCGCGGCTCGGTGCCCAGCCGGGATTGAGGCGCTCCGGGTAAGGGAGCGACGGTGTCTGGGTACGACTGTTGGCCATCTTCTGGGCGAGGCGGGTGATCCGTCCGGCGTCTTGTCCTTGCTCGCCGAGGTCGTCGCGTGCGATGAACCAGGTGGTGCCGTGTCGGGCGCGGGTTGCCTCGACGTGGGCGGTCTCCTTGCTGGTCTGCCAGCCGCCGGTGAGCACCACGGAGCGCTCGACGGTCGCGCCCTGATGGCGGTATACGTGCTGCGCGTAGGCGAGCCTCAGCGACTCCAGGTTCTCGGCGGCGAGCTGGACCCTGCGCTGCGATCCGTCGAGCGTCACGGTGACACCTTGCTCGTGGATGGCGCTCACTTGGCCGCGGGTGCCGTTCTCGACGCGTGGCTGCCCTCGGGGGCGGTGCTGCGTGGTGAAGGCGATCAGGTCGCCTTCGCGTAGGCCGTAGTGGACGCCGGGTAGCGGGATCTCGTGGTCTCCGAGTTCGCCACGCTGTGCGCGTAGGTGTTGGGCGCGGGCGTTGAGCCGGTCGATCTCCGTGTTCGCCGCGTCGGCGATCAATGCGACCTCGCGGATGTCGCGGCCCTCTGTGAGCGTGGCCCATGTTTGTACGGCGTGCTCTGCCGCCTGGTCGCGGGTGTCGGAGAGGTGCAGCTGGCCGCGTGAGGCGTAGTGCGCCATCGCACGCTCTGGTTCCCCGGCGCGTAGGGCTTGCCATGCGCGCTGCTCGGCAGGGTTCTTGGTGCGGTGGATGTCGGCCAGCTCAGCGGTCGGTGCGTGGCGGGTGAGCCGGTCGAACATGCCGCCGGGGCCGATCGAGGGGAGCTGCTTGCCGTCGCCGACAGCGATCAGCTTTGCCCCGGAGCGCTCGATGAGCCGGGTCAGCGCGTCGAGGCGCTTGTGGTCGACCATCCCCGCCTCGTCCAGTATTACTGTCGTGTCTCTGCCTACGTGGATGGCGCCCGTGTTCGCGCGGGCTATCAGCGAGTCCAGAGTGAGTGTCTGTCCGGCGAGCGCGGGGCTGTCGGCGCCGAGGCGCTCTGCGGTGGAGCCCGACACGGCGACCCCGATCGTCTCTCTCCCGGCGGCCTGCTCCGCGCGGGCGGCGGCGTCGATCACGACTCCCTTGCCGGTTCCGGCGGGGCCGACGAGGACCGCGGCACGCTCGGGACCCGTGAGGACTTCGAGCGCATGGTGCTGCTCGGGGCTGAGCGGTCCGCCGATGCGCTCCGCGACCTCACGGGCGGCGTTATCGCGTGCGACGTCGCCGACGTCCCGGCCCGCGGGCTGGGAGAGCTGTGTGGCGCGGCGCTCGATCGCCTGCTCTTGGGCGCGAACCGCCAGCGTGGTCATCCGCCCGCCCTCCAAGGTCAGGACTCGCCGGTCGCGGACCATCCCCCGCGCTACGGCGAGCGCTTCGTCCGGTCCCAGCTCGCCGGCTGCCTGCTCCAGCACCACTGCGCGCAGGTCGCGCTCCTGGAAGACGGCGTGCTGCTCGGTCAGCTTTGCCTCGACACGATCCTCGATCGCACGGTCGGCCTTTGGCCGCTCGGATGCGCCGATCAGCCGCACGGCCTCATCGGGGCCGAACCTGTGACCGCGAGCGGTCTCTACCCATGCTCGTTGTAGGTCCGAGCGTGTGGTCAGCTCCTTGGACCGGCGGTTCTCGAGCGCGAGGTTGCGAAGCTCGCCGCGTTCGGGTGCTCGGCCGTAGCGGGCACGGAAGCGCTCCGCCGCGCGGGCGACCTCACGGGAACGCCCGGAGAACGCCTCGCACAGCTCGCGGGGGACACCGGCGATCTCGAAGTACCGGCCATCCTTGCCGGTGCCATATTCGATCGCGTATCCCTCCCGCACGAGCTCGTCGGCGAGCGCGGAGCGGTAGAACGCGCCGAGTTCCCGCGCGGAGCGGAAGATCGGCCGCGACGCGACGGCCACGATCCGGTCGTCGTCGCGGACCGCGCCGGTGATGACGACGTGGCTGTGCAGCTGCGGGTCCGGGGCCTCGGCGCCCGAGACGCCGCGGGCGGTGGTGTGCCGGTACTCGGTTGCAATCACGTCCCTGGCGTGCTCTTCCACGACCTGGCCGCTGTAGCGACGGCGCACGACGGGCACCTGCTCTCGCAGGTAGAGGACCGTTTGCTCGACCGCGCTGGCGTGGGCTTGCTCGATCTGCTCGCGCTGCCACGGGTCGCCGAGCGCCCACACCGTCGAGACGGACTTCGGGGCGCTGAACGTCACGTCGATCCCGCCGCCCCGGCCGCCGCCAGCGCCCTCCGGACGAAGCCACCGGCGGCTGCCAGGGTGACGGCCCTCCATCAGCGCGATGAAATCCTTGCCGTCCACCGGCTCTCCGGGCTGAACTCCGAGGCTCTCCAGGGTCTCGGCGTCGGCCAGCCAGCGGCCGGGGGCCTGCGCCATCTCGCCGTCGGGGGTCAGGTAGTAGTCCCCGCGCTCGGGCTCCACGGTCTTGCTCTCCAGGTAGCGCGCGTACCCGCCGCTCCGAGACGCACCTATGCTCGCCGCCGTCATCACATGAGTGATGACCCTCAACGCGGCGAACCGGCCAAGCAATTAGGTTGGCGCGGAAGTTGGGGTTCGCTGGTGGTCGCCGTGACGTAGGTCAGCCTCCTCTTCGAGTAGCTCATTGGCCCAGGTGTGTGCGGGCTTAAACCACTGTCGGAGGAGGCTGGATGCAGAGGATGACGGACGTGTCTGGGACTGTCCAGTCGGCATCGATCTGGGGCGCCGCGCAGCGCACGAAGCGGTGTTGCGCGCACCGGATGGGACCGATCGGCGGCTCCGGTTCACTCATTCGCGCGATGGCATCGACGGGTTCCTCGGGGAGCTTGCCGGGCTTGAGGGTCGCGTCCTGGTGATCATCGAGCCGACAGCTACGCGCT
>Ga0302181_10000079_pt1 | contig 92686 bp, 74 predicted proteins | sample I_Palsa_E3_3_FD_198786 | JGI IMG/M metagenome (GOLD analysis project Ga0302181, IMG submission 198786) | Peat permafrost microbial communities from Stordalen Mire near Abisko, Sweden - I_Palsa_E3_3 | ecosystem: Environmental > Terrestrial > Soil > Palsa > Peat permafrost | place: Sweden...
AATACAACGAGCAACCCAAGCCAGTGAAGTGGAAGTACTTCGACCCCACACGTCGAATTACTCCCGATTCAATCGTTACAGGCCACTAGTACACTCCGGTCAGGGCGGCCGACAGAATCGCCGGGATTGTGAAGGTGTAAGGCCAGATGGCCGCGCACGGTCGGCACGCGATGTCACCGGAGCATCGTCAGCATGGCTGATTTGAATCCCCGCCTGACCGCAGGACGCGACCGCGCCCTCGCCGTCTATCATTCCCACCGCGTGCGCAAAACGCTGTTGATCCTGGCCGTAGTGCTGGTGATCTTCGGTCTGCTCGGTTTTTTCGCCGCGCCGTCGATCATCCGGACGCAGATCGAAACGCGCGCCAGTGCAGCGTTGCAACGCCCGGTAAGGCTGGGCGCGGTCCATCTGAACCCGTACACGCTGCGACTGGAGCTGGATCAGCTGCATATCGCTGACCGCGACGGTAAATCGGCGTTCGTGGATGTCGACCAGGTGGTGTTCAACGCGTCCTGGGCGTCCCTTTTCCGCCTGGCGCCGGTGCTCGACGAGCTCACGCTTCAGCACCCGCAAATCCACCTCGTCCGCACCGCGGATCAGCAATTCAACTTCAGCGACATCATCGATCGGCTCAACGCCAAGCCATCGGATCCGAACGCAGCACCTGCGCGCTTTGCGCTATCCAATATCAGCGTGCACAACGGCGACATCGTGTTCGACGACCAGTCCACGAAGGCGAATCATCACGTCGAGCAGCTGGAGCTTGGCATTCCCTTTATCGCGAATCTGCCCAGCGACACCGATGTGTTTGTACAACCACTGCTGGCGATGCGCGTGGACGGCAGCGCGGTGCACATCGAAGGCCATACCAAGCCCTTTGCAGACAGTCGCGAATCGACCGTCAGCTTCGCACTCGACCGGCTGGATCTGTCGCGCTACCTCGGCTACGTTCCCGCACCACTGCCGGTGGCCATTCCCGACGGCCTGCTCAGCGGCACGCTGGAACTGCATTTCCTGCAAGCCAAACCCACCCCAGAGCTTCAGCTCACCGGTAACCTGCAGCTGGACGCGTTCGTCCTCAACAGCAGCAACAGTGAGGCAATCGCGAAACTGGGACATGGCGCAGTCCAGTTGGTCGATGTGCAGCCACTGTTGTCGCGCTACTACCTTGGCGCGCTGAAACTGGATCAGGCGGAGATCTACTACACACAAAGTGCTGGCGGCCACAGCAACTTCGACACGCTCACCGCAGCCCCGGCCACGGCGGAAGCCGACAAGAAAACAGCGCCCACCGATCTTCGCATCGCATCGATAGCGCTTACTGGCAGCGCCGTGCATTACACCGACGCGACCCAGAACAAACTTGACCTGGCCAATCTCCACGGCAGTCTGCAAGGCCTGAGCATGCTTGCCGCCCCAGCGGCCAAACTGGATCTGGCGGCGCAGCTATTTGGCGGTGACATCACGGCGCGCGGCACACTGGATCTCGCCGCGTCGCGCCTCGCGGCAGCGCTGGACCTGAAGCAAGTGGACATGGTGCCGCTGCAGGCCATGGCAGCGTCTTCGGTGGCCGCGCGCATGACCAAGGGCAAGCTCGACGCCGCCGGTCAGTTGCAGCTCGATTGGGGCAAGGCCGTCAACGTGCACCTCGCCGATGCGCATGCCGCTGTGACCGACTTCGCGCTGGAGCCCCAGTTCAAAGGACACGGTGCGCCGGTGGCATGGAACAAGCTCGAGGCTGGCATCACCCAGATCGACCTGGCCAGTCGCCAGGCACAGCTGGGCACCGTCACCGCGAGCGATCTGAGCCTGGACATCCAGCGCAACAGCAAGAAGTACATCAGCCTGCTGGACCTGTTTGCCGTCAAGAACGCCCCGCGTCATGCCGCTCCGGATCATAGTCCGCCGTGGCATTGGAGCATCGCCCATCTCGGCATCGAGAACGCGGCGATCAACGTCACCGATATGGCCGCTGGCGACAAGCCGGTGAAGATCAAGGTTGATTCGCTCACCGGCGGGCTCGACAACCTCAGCGAGAAGCTCAACGAGCCACGTGTTTTCAAGCTGGAAGGCAAGGTCGCCAAAGGCAGCTTCAGCGCCTCAGGCAAGCTGCAGCCGATCCCGACGCTGGCCGATATCCAGTTGACTACCAAGCAGCTCGATATCGCGAACTTCGAGCCGTACCTGAGCGTTCCGCTCAATGTCACCATCACCAGCGCGCGTGTCAGCAGCGACGGAAAACTGCACTACGACGGTCGCGGTGCCGAGCCTAAATTTGCGTATAGGGGCAAGGCTGCGCTCGAGCAGGTGCGTGTACAGGACAAGCTCACCGGCGACGATTTCATGCGCTGGCGAACGCTTAGCGGCTCCGCCATCGACGTGACCTACGGCAGCGGCACGCCGCGCATGCATGTGGGCAGCCTGGTGCTCAGTTCGTTCTATGCCCGCATGATCGTCAACGCGAACGGACGTCTAAACCTGTCGGATGTCGTGGCCAAGCCGGAAACCGCGCCGGTATCGGTGACCCGCGCCGAGAACAACACGCCCGCCGCCCCAGCGACACCCAAGCCTCAGCCCGGCATCGCACCGGCAACAAGCGCTACTGCCGCCGCGCCGTTTGCGCCCTCGGCGGATATCCGTATCGGCGGAATCACGCTGGTCAATGGCCAGCTGGACTACACCGACAACTTCATCAAACCGAATTACACCGCCAACCTCACCAAGCTGACCGGCAAGGTCGGCGCGTTCGGCACCAAGGAGGGGGCGCCGCCAGCCGACCTTGCCGTGCAGGCCGCGTTGAACGACAACTCACCGGTGGATATCGACGGCACCATCAATCCGCTGGCCCCCGTGGCGTTCCTCGACATCAAGGGCAAGGCGGATGAGGTTGAGCTGACCCAGCTCAGTGCGTATTCCACGAAGTACACGGGTTACCCCATCACCCAGGGCAAACTCAACGTCGATGTGCACTACTCGCTGGACCAGGGCAAGCTCAATGCCGACAACCACATCGTCATCACCCAGTTGACGTTTGGCGATCGCAATGAAAGCCCGGGCATATCCCATCTGCCAGTGAAACTGGCCGTGGCATTGCTCAAGGACGCCCAGGGAAATATCGACGTCGACATACCGGTCTCCGGCTCACTGGACGATCCGAAGTTCAGCCTCGGCGGCCTGATCTGGCACGCCGTCGGCAACCTGATCGCCAAGGCCATCACCGCCCCGTTCCGGCTGCTTGGTGCAGCGTTCGGCGGCAGCAACCATGAAGATCTTGGCTACGTGGAGTTCGACCCCGGCTCCGCGGTTCTGGACGCCAAGGCACAGGAGCGGCTCGGCAAAATCGTCGCCCTGCTTGGCCAGAAAACGTCGCTTAACCTCGACATCACCGGTCGCGTTGACCCATCCAAGGACGAGGACGGCCTGCGCAAGGTCACCGTTGAAAACATGGTCCGCCGCGAGAAGCTCGAAGATGCATCCGGCAAGCAGGCAGACACCTCCGACGCCGCTCTGGCCGCCGTGAAAATAACCCCCGACGAGTACGAGGGTTATCTCAAGAGCGCGTACAAGCACGACGACTTCAAAGGCAAGCCGCACAACCTCATCGGCTTGCAGAAGTCACTGAAACCCGACGAAATGCGCAGCCTGATGGAAACCAACGTGCCAGTGGACGCCAAGGCCATGCACGACCTGGCGGAACGACGTGCCGCCGCTGTACAGACCTGGCTGCACGGCAAGGTCGACGACAAGCGCGTTTCATTGAAGGACCCCAAGCTCACCGCGGAGGGCATCGACGACAAGGGCAGGACGACGCGCGCGGATTTTGGTTTGCATCAGGACTGAGAGGCTGATCAAAATCTCCCGGACTCGGCTACCGGCGAAAACCTGTGGAGTGGCTGAAGTCGCTTCCACAAGGGCCATAATTTCCCGCGAGCACCCGCCCCTCACCCCAACCCTCTCCCCGGGAGGGAGAGGGAGCAGAGCGCCGCACAGGCGACTTGCTCTTCGCAGGTGGGCGCAAGCACTGCGCTTCCTTCACAGCGCAGCCTCGAGGGCTCAAACTATGCCTTTGCCCCCAGCTGGAATCCCCCCATGAGCTACCCCGGCCAGACGCGCTACGCCAGTGAACTTGAATCCATCCGCGAACAGGGTCTGTTCAAGGCCGAGCGCATCATCACTTCGCCGCAATCGGCCGAGATCGAATTGGAAGGCGGCCGCAAGGTACTGAACTTCTGCGCCAACAATTATCTCGGACTGGCCGATCATCCAGAAATCATCCAGGCCGCGAAGGATGCGTTGGACACGCACGGTTTCGGGATGGCCAGCGTGCGCTTCATCTGCGGCACGCAGGATCTGCACAAACAGCTGGAAGCAAAGATCGCCGAATTCTTCGGCACCGAAGACACCATCCTCTATGCCGCCTGTTTCGATGCGAATGGCGGTCTGTTCGAGCCATTGCTGGGCGAAGAGGATGCGGTGATCTCCGACGCACTCAACCATGCCTCGATCATCGACGGCATCCGTCTGTGCAAGGCAAAGCGCTTCCGCTACGCGAACAGCGACATGGCCGACCTGGAGAAGCAGTTGCAGGCAGCTGACGCGGCCGGTGCACGCACCAAGTTGATCAGCACCGACGGCGTGTTCTCGATGGATGGCTTCATCGCGCCGCTGGACAAGATCACTGCGCTGGCGGCGAAGTACAACGCGCTGGTGCACATCGACGAATGCCATTGCACCGGTTTCCTCGGCGATACCGGCCGCGGATCGGCCGAAGTCAACGGCGTGATGGACAAGATCGACATCTTCACCGGCACCCTGGGCAAGGCACTCGGCGGCGCGGTCGGTGGCTTCACCACGGGCCGCAAGGAAGTCATCGAGATGCTGCGTCAGCGCTCGCGCCCTTACCTCTTCTCCAATTCGCTGCCACCGCATGTGGTAGCCGCCGGGATCAAGGTCTTCGAGATGCTCGCTGCGGCCGGCGAACTGCGTGAACGCGTGAAGGAGAACACGGCCTATTTCCGTGCACAGATGACCCAGGCCGGCTTCGACATCAAGCCCGGTGTGCATCCGATCGTGCCGGTGATGATCTACGACGCGAAAAAAGCCCAGGCGATGGCGGCGGCACTGCTCGACGAAGGCATCTATGTCACCGGCTTCTTCTTTCCGGTGGTGCCGCAAGGCCAGGCGCGCATCCGCACGCAGATGAGCGCGGCGCATACCCGTGCGCACCTCGACCACGCGATTGCCGCGTTTACGAAGGTGGGCAAGCAGTTAGGTGTGATCGGCGGCTGATGCCGAGGGAGCGCACCCCGCCGCTACGCGCGGCGAAGTTGCTCCCATAGCCCACATCAGCCACGGGCATCGAGTGCCCGAACCTCATCGGCACTCAACTGGCGCCACTCACCCTTCGCCAGTTCGCCCAGTGCCAGCGGTCCGATCGCCACCCGGATCAACCGCAGCACGTCGAACCCCAGGGCGGCCAGCAACCGGCGGATATGCCGGTTGCGGCCTTCATCCAGCACCACTTCAAGCCATGCATTCTTCTCGCCAGCGCGCAGCAACTGCACTCGCCTGGCCCGCAGAAAATCGCCAGCCTCGCTGATCCCTGCCAGCATCGCCGCCAATATCGCCGCATCCGGCTGGCCAGCCACCTGCACGTGATAGGTCTTGTCCAGATGCGTGACCGGGTCGGTAATGCCGGCTGCCCAGACCGTGTCGTTGCTGAGCAACAGCAAGCCTTCGCTCGCCTTGTCCAGCCGCCCTACCGGTCCGAGCCATGGCAGCCCTGCGCTGGCCAGCGCGGTGTAAACCGTCTGGCGACCATGCTCATCGACCGCGCTGACGACCAGTCCGCGTGGTTTGTTGAACATCACGTAGACACGCTCGGCAGCCTTCACCGCCTGGCCGTCGACCGCAATCTGCTGGCGGTCGATCAAGGTCGGGTAATGCGGATCGCGCACGACGCGGCCATCCAGGCTCACGCGACCGTCGCGAACCCATTGTTCCGCCTGGCTGCGCGAACACGCGCCGAGCTTGGACAGCACCCGCGCCAGGCCATGTCGCGGCGCTTGAGCGGATGCAGTGGTTTGAGCAGAACGAAAAGGTGGGCGCGGCATCCGGGTAGCGTATAGGGCCGAGCTGCAAGGCGACAAGGATCATCTCGATGCGTGCTGAATCCTGCCGAGGAGTGACAGCAATTCGCGCCGATAAGATTCGTGCTCAGGTTGAGGTGAGCAACGCGTAACCGCAGCGCACCGTAACCTCTTTTCCACGGCACAAAAAAAAACCCGGCCGAAGCCGGGTTTTTTCATACTGCGTTACTGAGGTTCGATTACTGCTGAACCTGCAGTTCCGTACGACGGTTCTGAGCGCGACCGGCGTCGGTGCTGTTGTCACCGATTGGATCGTTCATGCCGTGGCCGATCGGGCCTTCCAGACGGCTGGCGTCGATACCATGGCTGGTCAGGTAGGTGTACACGATCTGTGCACGACGCTCCGACAGCTTCTGGTTGTAGTCAGCTGTGCCCACGCCATCGGTATAACCGGCGACGGTGACATGCACCTGCGGGTAACGCTGCAGGGTGTCGACGGCCTGATCCAGAATCGAGATCGAATCTGCACTCGGCTCAGCCAGCGTCTTGGCGATGTTCGTCTCACCCTTCTTCGGGCGATCGAACTTGAAGTTCACACCGCGCAGATCGATAACGACCTTCTGCGGGCAACCATCAGGACCAACGATCGTGCCTGGCGGCACGTTCGGGCACTTGACCTCCGGCGGCGGCGGCGGCGGCGGCGGAGCCACAGGTGCCGGAGCTGCTGCAGGAGCGCCGAAGCGCGAAACGATGCTCAGACCCAGGAACTCGTCACCGTAACCGTTACGATTCGGGATGCTGTCATCGTCGAAGTCATAGCGGTAGCCTGCTTCCAGGCGAACGTCGGTGCTGTCGGTGATGGTCTTGGACACGCCAACGCCAACCTCAACCGCCGGCGAAAAGCCGTGGTCCAGCGAGCTGATGTGCTGATCGGCCATCACGCCGGCCAGCAGGTACGGGCGCCATGCATTCCAATCGCCGTAGTAGAAGCGACCGGCTACGCCGTAGGCGTTGCTGGCCCAGGAGTTATTGGCATTATGACCGCCACCGTTCGCCGGACCATTGTCGATTTCACGCTTGGTACGGTCGACGAACGCGTCGATCGAGATATTCGGCGTAATGAAGGTACCGAAACCAAGGCCGTAATAGAACTGACGGCTGTTGGTATCGCGTTTGGTATCGTTGTAATAACCGCCAACGGTCGGCGCGATGTACCAACGATTGTCGTAAGTGGCAACCCCGGTGGTCTCGGTCGTTGTCGTCGTGGTGGTCGTGGTGTCAGCCGGAGCCGGAGCAGTGGTGTCCTGCGCATGAACGGCACCTACGCCGCCCAGGGCCAGCGCTATTAGAAAATACAAGCCCTTACGTTTCATCAGGTGTCTCCTCATTTTTAGGTTTTCGCGTCCGTTCCACCCTAACCGGAAATCGCGCGTCAGAACTTAATTACGTCATTGAGGGCTTAATTCAGCCCTTGCTTGGCGTTCCTACATCAAGCGGTGGAGAGTGTAGCAAATTCGTTAAGTGGTTAGCAGCTTAACATCCTGCAAACTAAACAACCTTAGTGAGACTTCGTTCAGGAAAGCCCGGGAGCCAGTCTGCACTTACATATCCGACCATGCAAGGCTGACGACATGACCTCTGAGACCTCCTTCACATTATATCCAAGGCCGTGAAGTAACAGCGAAGTAGCGGTATTTACATATCTAAACACCACCACTTCGCTTCGCACAGTCTTAATCTCTCACTAACAAAGTCTTTACAATGTGAAGAGCGACAGGAACTGCTGCAACGGCATCGCATCAAGCTTCGCAGGATCTTTCGTCGCCGCCATGATCGCCTTGACCTGATGCGCCGGCAAGTGCCCGCGCATCGCCGCCTCGAACTTCTTCAGCAACACCGGGATACCCTCGGCGCGACGCTTGCGGTGGCCGATCGGGTAGTCGATCGACACCTTTTCGGTGCTGCTGCCGTCCTTGAAGAACACCTGCACGGAATTGCCGATGTAGCGCTTGGCCGGATCGAAATAGTCCTTGGTGAACTGCGGGTTTTCGCTGACCACCATCTTGTCGCGCAGCGCGTCGATGCGCGGGTCGGCGGCGATGTCGTCGTCATAATCGCTAGCCACCAGGCGGCCGAAGATCAGCGGCACCGCCACCATGTACTGGATGCAATGGTCGCGATCGGCGTAGTTCGCCAGCGGGCCGGTCTTGTCGATGATGCGGCAACCTGCCTCCTGGGTCTCGATGACGATTTTCTCGATCTGGTCGAGTTTGTCGGCTACCTGAGTGTGCAACTGCATCGCGCATTCCACCGCAGTCTGGGCGTGGAATTCGGCGGGAAAGCTGATCTTGAACAGCACGTTTTCCATCACGTAGCTGCCAAACGGACGCTCGAACTCGAACGGCTTGCCCTTGAATGCGACGTCGTAGAAGCCCCACGTCTTCGCGCTGAGCGCCGACGGGTAACCCACCACGCCGCGATACACCGCGTTGATCGCATGGGTCACTGCGCGACGGCAGGCATCGCCAGCAGCCCAGCTCTTGCGCGGACCGGTGTTCGGCGCGTGGCGGTAGGTGCGCAGCGCACCGTTGTCGATCCAACTGTGCGACACGGCAGTGACGATCTGTTCCTTGTTGCCGCCGAGCATGGCGGTTGCCACGGCGGTGGAAGCCAGGCGTACCAGGATGACGTGATCCTGGCCAACCCGGTTGAAGCTGTTCAGCAGCGCATAGCAGCCCTGGATTTCATGTGCCTTGATCGCATAGCCCAGCACGTCGCGCACCGTCAGCGGGGCGCCGCCCTCGCGCTCAGCCTTGCGACTCAGGTAATCGGCCACGGCGAGAATCGCGCCCAGGTTATCCGATGGGTGGCCCCACTCGGCCGCCAACCAGGTGTCGTTGAAATCCAGCCAGCGGATCTGTGTGCCGATGGCGAACGCGGCCTGCACTGGATCAAGCTCATGGCTGGTGCCCGGCACGCGCGCGCCGCCCGGCAGCGTCGCCCCCGGTACCAGCGGACCGAGATGCTTCACGCATTCCGGGAACTTCATCGCCAGCATCGCGGTACCCAGCGAGTCGAGCAGCATGTAGCGCGCGGTGTCGTAGGCCTCCTTCGAATCGATCTGGTAATCGGCAACGTAGTCGGCGATGTCTACCAGCGGCTGGTCCGGGTCGGGACGTACGGCGGAACGGATGTCATGCGCACTCATGAAAGATCTCGCAACGGGGAAACCCCCATTTTAGCTGACCGGCATGCCCAGCAGCAGCCCTGCGCCGACACAGCGGCGAGCACCTACGGCGCCTGAGCCCGATGTGCCCGGCTTGCGACAGTGGCAAGCCCTGCCCGGCTGCGCAGTTCTGCTGCGCTGGGCGAAGGCGACAGACATGGATCCGCACGGCCCCGATCACCTCGAGCACTTCGTCCGGCACAGGCATGCAGACGGCTGCGTCAAGGCAGCTATGCAAGCTGGGGGAATCTGAGTCCCGGCCACAGGCGAACCGCCGGTCCGGCAAGTCCACGACGGGCTTGTTCGGATCATCCCTAGTACCTCATCGGCAACCTGACCGTCATATTGACATCAGGGGTGTCGCGGGTGGCCCCGACGCCCAGAGTGAAGTTCAAGGTCCGCTTGTCAGTCAGCCGGTACGCGCCACCGATCAACAAAGTACCCAGCACAGTCTTGGTCGAGCCGGGCACCGTCTGGTTGTTCTGCTTGGTGATGCCAACGAAACTCTGGTCGTAGCCGAAGCTGATCGAAGCGCGATCATTCAACGCAAGCCCCACGCCGATGCTGACATCAGCGATATCGCCAACGGTCACCTTGCCGAGATACTCCTTGCCGGAATTCAACAAGTTCAGACTGACCCCGTACCGGGGGAAGTTGTGCAGATAGCTCACGTTGCCGAAAAACACCACCGGATCGGACGGAAGCAACCACGTCATGCCAGGCTGCAAGGAATAGAATCCGGAACCCGTGGGCTGTTGCAACGGCAAGCCGGTACCCGTCGTGTTCTGCACACAGCGCACCACGCAATCGGTGACGACCTCGAACGGATCTGTTCCGGTGCGCGATTTGAAGCGCAGCCAGCCCACGTAATAAGTGCTGTCGGCGCCGCCATCGTTGAACTGGTAGCGCGCCGTGGCTTCGATGTCACCGAGGCCGTGACCGCTGGTGGTGAATACATTGTCCTCGGAACTGCCAGTCAGTATCTCGCGACTGGTCGTGTAGCTACCTGCGTCGACATAGGGCACGCGAACTTCCACTTCCAGCCGGTTCGTCAATCCATAACGCATGGTCATGGTGGCGGTCTGGGTGGTGGTCCTGACTTCGCGCGCGTCGATCAGGCCGATCAGGATCGCCGGAATGATCGTGTAGCCGATCAGGTCGACGCGCTCGACTGACGAATAGGCATACTGATAATCAGGTTCCAGCACGAACACACCACGCGGTGTCAGCACGCCTGGCTGATCGGAGATGGGCGCGACTGCCGGTGGTTTATTGTCTTGCGGCGGAGCCGGTGCCTGGCCAACAGGCTTGATATCCGCCTGCTGGTCGGCATCGGCAGGCATTGGCAGCGCCGATGCGTTGGCACCGGAGGCATTGATGTTGCCGCCGCGCTGGGCGTCAAGCACGTCCAGGCCCACCGCATGACGCAACGCGTGGTAGTCAGCTTCCTGGGCAGCCAATGCGTGTTTCATCGCCTCGAGTTGTGCGGTATAGGCGTTGATCTGGCTGCGCATGGCATCGAGCTGTTCACCCTGCTCGGTCAGCTTCTTGCTGACGTCAGTCGACACCGGTTTGGATGCGTTGGGGGGCGCTCCTGCTGCATTCGAATTGGCAGCAGTCGGATGGGTGGCAGTCGGATTAGCCGCAGTTGAGCCGGCCGCACTCGAAGCCGCCGGCGCCGCCGTTTCCTGCGCGCTTACCACGCCGCCAAGCAGCACCAAGCCAGCGCAGCTGGCCGTGCACAGGTATCGCCACGATTTTCGTTCCATCACGTTTTCCTCGCGAATCGGACGACCATCCAGTCGAGTTGCACAATCAGCAGCAGAGGTACGGGTGCGGCTACTGCATGTATCGAACCACTCAGTTCCCTAATGATCAGTACCCGCGATCAGTGCCCCAATGAGCTGATCAATGCCGACTGCAGGGTGCTTTGCAAATTCATCGTCTTGTACGCGTCCAGCGTGTTCACTGCGGCACTGACTGTCGTCAATGCCTGGATGTTCTGGTTGCTCAAACTGTTCTGAATTACCGTTGCCGCAGTCCCTTGAGTAAGCGGCGCAGGATTGAAGGTGTTCCCCGGGCCGTTCTGGATCACGTTGACGGTGTTGGTCACGGCCGCAAGCGCGCTGGCCTGCGCGACGCTCATCTGCGCGACATCGGGGATGTACACGCTGGTGCTGGTTACCAGATTGCCGTTGACGTAGACCGCACGATCGATACCGAACGAAATCTGCAGACCCGAACCTGCATCGAAGCCGCCACGCATGGTGTCCAGGCGGCTATTGCTTACAGCAACGCCGAACCCCTCGGTGGCCACCTCGCCAGACGGTGCGATACGAACATTGATCCTCGACGTCGTCCACGTCGCTTCGGGGGCAGGACTCGCGGCATACGCAGCGGTGGCACACGTGAACGCCACGATAGACGAAGCGAAAAGCCCGGTGAAAACGAGCCGAGTGTTGCTGAGGATCGTGTGTTTCATCGCAGTCATCCAGCTCACCGATTGAGATCTCATCCGTCGAGATCGGTTCACCCAGGGAGAGTCGTTCGCCCATGGAGGTTGGTTTACAAGTTCAGGTCGTAGGGACCGTCCTTGGGTATCGTCAACAGTCCCAGCCCGGAGCGGTCAATGCCCAGACCCAACGACGCGATCGGCGCTGCATGCCAATCGGCCGGACTGTTGAAAACGGCGAGAGAACGACGGTTGTGGATCACGAAGACCAGATGGTTTTTCCATAACTTGTTGAACTGCGTGAGCGGTATCGAGCGTGTGCCGCGTGCGGGATCACCCACCAGCACACGTCCCTCACCCAAACCCTTGATCACCACAAAATGGTGATAACCCTTCTCGTCGATCAACACGATGGCTGGCAAATGTTCCTGCTCAAGCTTCGCCAAGGGCACCTCAAAGCCGTCGGCATCGAACCCGTTGGCCTCCAGGAATTGTTTGATATCCAGCAGCGAGAAACCTTCCCTGCTGATTTTCTGCCGGTTGCCATGGGCATACATCTGCTCGAACGCCATCTCCTCGGTGACCGGGTAGCCGTACTGATAGGTCAACAAGGTCGCGACCGCCGCCGAACCACAGCTGAAATCGTATTTCTGTCGAATCGTGTTCTTGAATCGTGCTTCCTTGAGGCTGGTTATATGCAATGCGTAGGTCCCGTCTTGCTCCACCTGTACGGGTATCTCTGCCGCAGCGGATGTCTGCGACACCGCCGAAAACAACCAGCCCGAAATCGCCAGTAGCAAAATCACCCCTGGCGAAGTCAACTTCATTGCTTGAACTGCACATTGACAATCGTGGCGTTCTGGATCAGCACGTTATCGCCGCTGTTCTGGATCACCATCGGAATGCCGGCGCTGCCGGCAAGGGAGCCGCCGCTGATCGAATTGAGCCCGCTCTGGACATCAACGTCGGCGTTGTTGCTCACGGTACCGTTGAGCGTCATGGTGTTGGTGGTGGTATCGGTGCCGCCGCTGAACTTGGCCAAATCGCCCGTCTTGATGCTCTGCCCCATCCCGTCGACGTAGGTCGACTGTGCTGACGTCAACCCCTGGCTTGCAGCATCGGGGGCAGCACGCGCTGCGGCTGGCGCCGAACGCTGGAGCGGCGTTGTAACGCTTGTCGACGCATGGGTCTGTGACTGCGGCGCATCCGCGCCCAGGGCGGACAATGGCACGCCCAACGACAAGATCATCAACAAGGCGATGGCAAGTACATGGGTCGGGGGTTGAGGCGTTTCCGCACTCATGGCAGACAACGGCAGACCGGAAGACAACACCCGGGCAGCCATAGACCGTAGATCTTTTACTGATCGCATAGCGCTATCTCCCGCGCTGATCCAGGCACCGATCAACGGCACACCTGGGTCGCCTGAAGGTGGTTGCACTTGAAACACCGGACATCTGACGCAGACGCCAAAAATGCTGCGGGATGCCAGGCATCCCGCAGCATCAGGACTACATCACTGCGCCGGACCGACGTTCAGATTGGCCTGGACGTTCACGCCCTGCTGAACCAGCGAACCGATGCCGCTGTTCTGCGAGATCACCAAAATGCCCGCTGCCGATTGCGCAGTACCGGTCATGTTGTTGGACATATCGAACGAGCCAGCATCCACCGACTGCGTACCACCCGCACCGCCTGCACCACCGGCCGCGCCAGTGCCAGCTCCGCCTGCGGGTGAACCGCCAGCTCCGCCAGCTCCGCCGGTGCCCGCTGTTGCAGTGGAAGTACCGCCTGCGCCGCCAGTTGCGGTAGAGGTACCGCCCGTCGCAGATGCTGCACCTGCCGCCGGCGAACCCGCCGTGCTGGAGTTGCTTCCAGCCGTCTGCGCGCCACTGTTGTAGTAGCCAGCATTGGCATTGCCGCCGCCCGCGTGCGAATTACCACCAGCTGCGCCACTGAACGCGCCGGAGCCTCCCGCGAAGCTGCCTGCGTCACCGCCGCCGCCTGCGCCCGAGAACGCGCCGCCAGCGCCGCCGCCTTTCCCACCGCGGCCACCAACAGCTATGCCACCCAGCCCGTCACCACCGGAACCGCCCTTACCACCATTGGCGTTACCGTTGTTGATGGCGACATTGCCGATGCCGTGAACACGAATATCGGTGACCGTTCCATCCAGCGAGCTGACCGCTACGGCCTTGCTTGAATCGAACGAGTCGGATACTGATGCCGTCGCCGTACCACCATTGTTGGCAGCAGCACTGCCGGCCGCCGACGCGTCGGCGTTAGAGATCACCTTCACTTTCGCATGGTTCGCGCCCGTCGCAGAGGCACCTGCCCCACCGGTGCTTGTCACGGTATTTTGCGCCATGGCTGGAAGAGTGAGTCCCAAGCCGAGGCAAATCGCTGCTACAAGTACTGTCTTGCTCATCACGTTCTCCCAACAGAATAATTGCCCCCTGTTTACGGATTGCCTTTCGGCAGGAGAATCCAGCAACATCCATGCCGCCTGCGGCATCAGGGCTCACTGGGTGATTTGCTACTGCGAAATCAGATACTTGTAGAGTTTTTCTCAGGCCAGAAAGCTGTCGATTCAGGCCATTGAAAACGTAATGTGGATCAGTTGTGTAACAGGTAAGCCGGTGATTTTTAAACGACCGCCGCAGGCACGGAAATTTTCCCTCCCGTATTCAATAGCTTGGATGGATAAAATCCTGGCGAGCGAGCAACCACCGACTGTATCAACCCTGTAACACCTATGAGCCACTTGTCTACACTTTGATGGGCGACTCAAGACGCGCAAACGGCCAACGCCAGGCACAAAAAAGCCGGTCGACATGATGCCGACCGGCTTGATGACGCCGCCGTCCGTCAGTCGCGCTTGTCGATCGGCACGTAGCTCTGGTCTTCCGGTCCGGTGTAGTTCGCGCTGGGGCGGATGATCTTGCCATCCTCGCGCTGCTCGATCACGTGTGCGCTCCAACCGGAGGTGCGGGCGATCACGAACAACGGCGTGAACATCGCCGTCGGCACGCCCATCATGTGATACGCGCTGGCGGAGAACCAGTCGAGATTGGGGAACATCTTCTTGATCTCGCCCATCACCTTCTCGATCCGCTCCGATACCTCGAACAGGGTCGGATTGCCGCCGTCGACGCACAGCTTGCGCGAGACCTCCTTGATGATCTCGTTGCGCGGGTCGGACACGGTATACACCGGATGGCCGAACCCGATGATGATCTCCTTGCGCTCGACGCGCGCGCGGATATCCGCCTCGGCCTCGGCCGCATTGCGATAGCGCGCGATGATCTCCATCGCGACCTCGTTCGCACCGCCATGCTTGGGTCCGCGCAACGCGCCGATCGCACCGGTAATCGCCGAATAGATGTCCGAACCGGTACCGGCAATCACCCGAGCAGCGAATGTCGAGGCGTTGAATTCATGCTCGGCGTACAGCACCAGCGACTTGTCCAGCGCGTGTGCATGCAGGTCGCTCGGCTTCTTGCCATGCAGCAAGTGCAGGAAGTGCGCAGCAATCGAGTCGTCGTCAGTCTGCGTCTCGATACGCTTGCCGTTATGGCTGAAGTGGTACCAGTACAGCAGCATCGAACCGAAGCTGGCCATCAGGCGATCGGCAATCTCACGCGCACCGGTGACGTTGTGGTCGTCCTTCTCCGGCAGTACCGTGCCGAGCACCGAGCAGCCGGTGCGCATCACATCCATTGGATGCGTGGCGGCTGGCAGTAGCTCCAGTGCGGCTTTGACCGGTGCCGGCAGACCACGCAGCCGCTTCAGCTGCGCGCGGTAGTTGTTCAACTCGGTCCAGTTCGGCAACACGCCGTGTACCAGCAGGTACGCCACTTCCTCGAAGCAGCCTTTGGCCGCCAGATCGTGGATGTCATAACCGCGGTAATGCAGATCGTTGCCGCTGCGCCCGACCGTGCACAACGCGGTGTTGCCCGCGGCCACGCCGGAAAGCGCGACGGATTTCTTGGCTTTGGGCAACGTTTGCGTGGTTTCGCTCATGAATAAACCCTCGATCGATGAAATTACGCCGGCAACCCGACGAAGCAGTAAGGAAAAAATGCAGCGTCAATCAGTCGCCGGACTTGCCATTGGCAAACAGTTCGTCGAGCTTGTGCTCATAAGCCTGGTAATCGAGGTAGTCGTACAGCTCATCGCGGGTCTGCATGGTCGGCACCGCCGCCTTCTGGGTGCCGTCGCGACGTACGGTCTCGTAGAAATTCAGCGCGGCCTTGTTCATCGCCCGATACGCGCCACAGCAGTACAGGATGATGTCGACATCCGCGCTCGCCAATTCTTCGCGGGTGAACAGCGGAGTCATCCCAAACTCGGTGATGTTGGCCAGGATCGGTACCTTCACCGCGGCCTTGAACTGGCGGTACTGCTCCAGCGTATAGATGGCCTCCGGGAAGATCATGTCGGCGCCGGCCTCGACGTAAGCCTGGGCGCGCTCGATCGCCGACTCCAGGCCTTCCGCCGCAATCGAATCGGTACGCGCCATGATGACGAATTGATCGTCGGTCCTGGCGTCCACGGCAGCTTTCACGCGATCGGACATCTCGTCCTTCGATACGATCGCCTTGCCGGGGCGATGTCCACAGCGCTTGGCAGCGACCTGATCCTCGATATGCAAGGCGCCAACGCCGGCCTTGATCATCGAGCGCACGGTGCGCGCGATGTTGAACGCGCCACCCCAACCGGTGTCCACATCGACCAGCAGCGGCAGATCGCAGACATCGGTGATACGGCGGATGTCGGTCAGCACATCTTCCATCGTGCTGATGCCCAGATCCGGCATGCCCAGCGAATTTGCCGCGACGCCGCCGCCGGACAGATAGATCGCCTTGAAGCCGGTGCGCTGCGCCATGCGCGCAGCGTAGGCGGTGATCGTACCGACGACCTGCAACGGTTGCTCCTGGGCTACGGCAGCGCGAAAACGCGCGCCGGGGGATGCCATCTTCGTCATGGGCTGCTCCGCGTAAAACGGGTATTTTAGCGCACCCTTGCGCGTGAGGTCGGCTGTTCCGATGGGGGGGCAGCCATTCGGGAAATACTCTTGCTTGTCATCCCGGGTTTCGCCGAAGCAACGCGCGTGGATCAGCCGCCCTGCTCCGGTCCGCGCGCCAGTGCTCGCCTTATCTCATCGAGCGACGCCGGATCGTCCAGGGTGGACAGATCGCCCGGGTCACGCTGCTCTGCCAGCGCCAGCAGCGAACGACGTAGCAATTTGCCGGAGCGCGTCTTTGGCAACGCGTTCACCACATACACGCGTACCGGCCTGGCAATGCTCCCAAGCTGTTCAACCACACGCCGCTGCATGGCCAGCGCGATCGCCGCCACGCCCTCGCCCACGTCTTCCTGCTTGAGCGTGCAGAACACCACCGGCACCTGGCCCTTGAGCTCATCGTGTACACCGATCACCGCCGCCTCGGCTACCGCTGGATGGCTGGCGACGGCCTCTTCAATTTCGCGCGTGCCGAGCCGATGGCCGGCGACATTGATGACGTCGTCGGTGCGGCCGAGTATCCACAGATAACCTTCTTCGTCGCGGACCGCCCAGTCGAGCGAGCTGTACACCAGTTGCTTGAAGTGGCCGAAATAGCTGGCAACGTAACGTTCGTCGTCACGCCATACGGTGGTGAGGCAACCTGGCGGCAACGGTGGCTCGAAGACCAGCACACCCTTGCAATGCGCTGCGACCTCATCGCCGCTGTTCTCGTCGATCACCTTCATTTTGTAGCCCGGTGCCGGCAGTCCCGGCGAGCCGGCTTTCACCGGCTTCAGATCCAGTCCCGGCATCAGGGTAATCGCTGGCCAGCCGGTTTCGGTCTGCCAGTAATTATCGATCACCGGTACGCCCAGAGCCTCGGTGATCCACTGTGCGGTCGACTCGTCCAGCGGCTCGCCAGCGAGGAATAACCATTTCAGCTTCGACAAGTTGTACTTTTTCAGCCACGCCTGATCCTGCTTCTTCAGCACGCGGATGCCGGTGGGCGATGAGAACATCGTGCGCACCGCGTATTTCTCGCACAGCTCCCACCAGATGCCGGGGTTCGGCCACGTCGGTATACCTTCGTAAAGCAGCGAGGTGGCGCCACCAATCAACGGACCGTAGACGTTGTAGGAATGTCCCACTGCCCAACCCACGTCTGAGGTGGAGAACATCACCTGGCCCGGTGCGATGTCGAACACCGTGCGCATCGACAACGCCATCGCCACCGCATAACCACCGACGTCGCGTTGAATGCCCTTCGGCCCGCCGGTGGTGCCGGAGGTGTAGAGCAAGTAGCTTGGTTCGTTCGATTCCAGCCATGTCACCGGCACTTCGGCGCCGTTGAACTGCGCGCGCAAGGTGGCGTAGTCGAGGTCGCGGCCAGCGACATGGGTCATCTGTGGATCGAGCTCACGATCGACGATCAACACATGCGGCACCGATGAGCGCGCTTCGGCCAGCGCGGCGTCCACCAGCGGCTTGTACGCAATCAGCTTGCCGCCGCGCATGCCGGCATCGGTAGCGATCAGCAACTTCGGTTGCGCATCGTCGATGCGCAACGCCAGGTTGTGCGCCGCAAAGCCGCCGAAAACGACCGAGTGGATCGCCCCGATGCGCGCGCAGGCGAGCATCGCGAATGCCGCCTCGGCGATATTCGGCAGGTAGATCACCACCCGATCCCCCTTGCCCACCGCCAGCGATTGCAGCACTGCGGCGAATACGTTGACCTCGCGATGCAGCTCCTCATAGGTGAATTCGCGCGTGATGCCGGTTTCGCCGGAAACGGCCACCAGCGCGAGCTGCTCGCCACGCTCGGCGAGATGGCGATCCAGCGCGTTGTAACAAAGGTTGGTCGTGCCACCCACGAACCAGCGACGGAACGGCTGCCGTGATTGATCGAGGATCTGCTGCGGCGGTGTGTCCCAATGGATCAACCGCGCCTGCTCGGCCCAGAACTGCTCCGGGTGCTCGATCGACTGCCGGTAGAAATCCTCGTAGCGCATAGCCGCGTCCTTCTCACCGTGGGAACGGCCAGACTAGATCAGACGCAGTGCAGCAAGACACCCGACTTCACCGCATGCCCCAATGAAAACGGGCCGGCAAATGCCGGCCCGTTGGGTAGCTCCTCCGCCTGCAAGCAGGGGGAGGTTGGGAGGGGGTTGTCCGAGCTTGTGAAGTGATCAAAAGCACCCCAACCCAACCCTTGCACGCAGGGGATGGAGCAAATCCTTCGCTCAAATACTTACTTCTTGGCGAACAGATGCTCGACACCAGCGCGCTCTTCGCGCAGTTCCTTGTCGGTGGCGTCCATGCGGGCGCGCGAGAACGCGTTGATTTCCAGACCCTGCACGATCTCGTACTTGCCGTTCTTCACCGTCACCGGGTAGCCGTAGATGACGCCCGGCGCGATGCCGTACGAACCATCCGACGGGATGCCCATCGAAACCCAGTCGCCCTCGGCGGTGCCCTTTGCCCAGAAGTGCATATGGTCGATCGCGGCCGAGGCGGCCGAGGCGGCCGACGAAGCGCCGCGTGCCTTGATGATCGCCGCACCTCGCTGCTGCACCGTCGGGATGAAATCACTCTCGTACCAGTTCTGGTCGATCAGCGAGATGGCGGGCTTGCCGTTGACCGTCGCGTGGTGAATGTCCGGATACTGGGTGGAGCTGTGATTGCCCCAGATCGTCATCTTCTTGATATCGGTGGTATGCGCACTGGTCTTTTCAGCCAGCTGGCTCAAGGCGCGGTTATGGTCCAGACGCACCATCGCGGTGAAGCACTTCGGATCCAGGTCCGGTGCATTCTGCTGGGCGATCAGCGCGTTGGTATTGGCCGGATTACCAACCACCAGCACCTTCACGTCGCGCTTCGCATGCGCATTCAGCGCCTTGCCCTGCGGGCCGAAGATCGCTCCATTCGCTTCCAGCAGATCCTTGCGCTCCATGCCCGGGCCGCGCGGACGCGCGCCGACCAGCAAAGCGTAATCAACATCCTTGAAGGCGACATTGAGGTCGTCGGTGGCAACCACGCCGGCCAGTGTCGGGAACGCGCAGTCGTTCAGTTCCATCACCACACCCTGCAGCGCAGGTAGCGCCGGGGTGATTTCCAGCAGATGCAGGATCACCGGCTGGTCAGGACCCAGCATGTCGCCCGCGGCAATGCGGAACAGCAGTGCATAACCGATCTGACCGGCTGCACCGGTAACGGCAACTCGAACGGGGGCTTTCATGTTGGCAACTCCTTCGGGGAATAAGGCTTGGATCCGCATCCTTACAACGCGGATCAAAACGAATCGATCAGCTCAGCTCGGCAAAAAACTCGGTAATACGCGCAAGGCCTGGAGCCAGCTGCGCGGTGGGACAGGTGTAGGAAATGCGCATGGCATTTGGCTCGCCGAATGCTGAACCCGGCACGCAGGCGACGCCTTTGGCTTCCAGCAGCGCTGCACAGAATTCGACATCATTGTCGATCTTGATGCCTTTGTGGCTCTTGCCGAACGCGACAGAGATATCCGGGAACGCATAGAACGCGCCTTGCGGCCGCGGACAGACCACACCAGGGATCGCAGCCAAAGCAGCAACGACCAAGTCGCGCTTGCCGGCGAATTCCTTGCACTTCGCCTGCGGGATGTCCTGAGGACCAGCAAACGCCGCCACCGCCGCGGCCGTGATCACTTCCGGCACGCTGGTGATGTGGTTGGAATTGAGCGTGGTGACGGCCTTGGCCACCGATTCGGGACCGGCGATCAGGCCGACGCGCCAGCCCGGCATGCCATACGTCTTGGACACCGAATCGACGAAGACCAGTCGCTCGCGCAGTTCCGGCCTGGCGATCGCAAAGTTGTGGTAACCGAGACCGTCGAACACCATCGAGTTATAGATGTCGTCGGTGATGATCCAGGTTTCAGGATGCTTCACCAGCACGTCGGCCAGCGCGGCGATTTCATCGGCCGTATAGACCATGCCGGTGGGGTTGGACGGATTGTTGAACAGAAACACCTTGGGCTTGCGCGCCAACGCCGCATCGAGCTGCGCCGGGGTGAGCTTGTAGTTCTGCTCAGAACCGCATGGCATCACATTGACCTTGGCGCCAACGATATCGGCGATATCGCGATAGGTGGTCCAGTACGGCGCCGCGAAACAGATCTCGTCGCCTTCGTTCAACAACGCTTCGGCCAGGTTGTACAACACCTGCTTGGCGCCAATGCCGATGGAGAGATTCGCGCGGCCGTAGCCAGTGAAGCCTAGCGCCTCGATGTGCTTGAGAAACGCATCCAGCAGCGGCTCGGCGCCGCGATTGCTGCCGTATTGACCGGAGTCGTGCAGCAACGCCTCGCGGGCTGCGGCGTAGACGTGCTCGCCCGGCAGGAAATTCGGCACACCGATCGAGAAGCTGATGATGTCGCGGCCGCTAGCCTTGAGTTGCTTGGCTTTTTCCGCAATCACCATGATCGCGCTGGGTTTGGCGCGGCCGACACGCTGGGCAAGCTGGGGCATGGTTCTCTCTGCAGTGGGGACGAAGGCAGCAAACCGGCGAATTTTAGCATGCGGTTATCGTTGCCTCGATCCCATCGCAAAACTTTTCGAAGTGCGAGTGCCTTGCTGGCCTAGCGCCGCGGTTTGACCCTGGGCGCCTACGTCGACGAGTAATTCGGTCTGCGCGGAGCTACCAGCCTTGATAGGAGGCGCGATCTGCTACCAACTGCTTGATCAAGACAATCCACGTCGGCGGGGCTTTGCGCTCCGCCGACGTGATGAATGGCTCGAACCGAAGTTCAGGTCGCGCTGCCAAACAATTTACCGGCCAGCCCTTCCAGCGAAGCCAGATCGAAACCACCCGCCTGCCCCGGCGCTGGCACCTGCCCATCGGGAGTCAGATGATCCACCGCGTGCGGCAGCACTTGCGAGAGCTGTGCCAGCAACTGGTTCGGATCCACACCAAGCTTGCTGGCCGCCTCCTGCACCACCGGGCCCAGCCCGCCATTCTGCAGCGCCTGACCGAGTTGATTGCTGGATACCGCCTGATTCGCGCCGGTACCGACCCACGACTGCACCGCATCACCCAGACCATGCTGTTGCAGCATGTTGGCCAATCCCTGTACGCCCCCAGCACGCTGGATCAGTTGCCCCGCAACCGAAACCAGCGAACCGCCGCTAACCGCATTGTCCTGATTGCCGCCTAGCAAACTATCGAGAAATGACATTGCCCTACTCCTTGTAAAGTGGAAAGTCCGTGGAACGGGGCGATTTTAGGGCGGCAGGCGGCCTGGTGACAAACGTGTGAATACGAAAAAGCCGCCGTTTCGCAACGGCGGCTTTCGACACACACGGGGGAATAGATCAGCCGCGCTGATCGAGTACCGCGTTCCACTCCTTCACGCGATCGGACTGTGCGGCAAGCAGCGCATCGACGTCGCCTTCCACGGTGACTTTCTCGATCACGTCACCCTGCTCGATCGTGTTGACCACGTTCATGTCGCCGGCATCGACCACTTCACCGAACACGCTGTGCTTGCCGTCCAGCCACGGCGTGGCGCCATGGGTGATGAAGAACTGGCTGCCGTTGGTACGTGGGCCGGCGTTTGCCATCGACAACACGCCCGGCTTGTCATGCCGTAGCGAAGGATTGAATTCATCTTCAAATTTGTAGCCCGGGCCGCCACGACCACTGCCTTCCGGACAACCGCCCTGCACCATGAAGTCCGCAATCACGCGATGGAACGACAGCCCGTCGTAATAGCCGCGCTGGGCCAGATTGACGAAATTGGCCACCGTCACCGGCGCCTTGTCTTCATGCAGACGCAGGTGGATCGGACCGCGGTTGGTGGTGAAGGTGACTTGGATGGTCATGGGGAATCCTTGGGTTCAAAAGCTGCACCGCGCGATGGCACGGGCATGGGGGTTGCCAAGAATAACCCAGCGGCAGCAGGCGAGACAGATTGTTGTGGCCCCGCCCTACGGCAAGCCCAGCATGCTGCGCTCCAGAGCGCCTGCGCCGCGCGGCTGCGCCACTGGCGTCGGCACGTCAGTTGGCCACGCCGCACCTTCGTAAAGATGACTCCACAGCCGATCCAGTGCCGCATAGCCATAGGGCAGCAGCGGCACGTGGCGCTCGCCGAAGCCAGGTAGCGACAGGAACGCGTCGAAATGCTGGGCATACGGCACCTTCCAGTAGATCGGAAGGCGCCCTTCAGCGCGTAACCACTCTACGTAAGGTTCGGAGCTGAACGCGGTCGGCAACAGCCCGTCGCTGGCCCCATGCACCACCCACAACGGCAGGTCGCTGCGTGGCAACCGGGCGACGGTAGCGGCAACGGAGGCGTGCAAGGCCTGCGCTTCATGATCATCCCCCGTCCACAGAGCGCGCAGACATTCATTGCCGGTCAGGCTGGGATCCTTCGAGACCTGGGTACCGCCAAGCAGCCCAACACCATTGCCCGGTGGAATCCCCGAAGCATCGGCCCACCATGCCGCCTTGGTGGCGGGGTCGACCACCTCGGGCAGGCCTTTAGCATCCACGGTCGCGTAATGGAAGCCACACGGCATCTCCGTAGCACCGCGGCGCAAATAGGACGAAGCGTAGCCCGCGGCCACCACCCGCCACAGGTCAAACGCGGTGGTGCTGGCCGCCGTGCTCATGGCCTCGTCGGTCCAGCCACGGCTGTGCAGATACTGCCGCGCCTGCTCGGCCTGTTCGGCCACGGTGTTACCGGCCAACTTGCCTTGCGCACGAAGGCTGGCGCAGCGCAGCGGCCATGCCGGCGGTGGCAGGCCGTTCGGTCCACGCGCAAAGGGTGCGTTGTCGAAATGCTCGCTGCTCAGCGCGCAGGGCAACCAGATCGCCGCCTCGGTGGCGTAGTCGTAAAGCGCGCGGCCATGCTCACGCTCGGGCGTCAGTACGTTCGGCTCCAGCGCAACCACGCCGGCGAACATGTGCTGTTGATCGAGGCCAGCGGCCTGCAAAACCGCGCCGCCACCGTTGGAGAGGCCAGTCGCGATGATCTTGGTGTTCTGCAACGTAAATGGCGCCTCGGCAGGAAATGCGCGATCCAGCATGGCCAACCCAAACTGCGCCGCCTGGATCACATGCCGGCCCCAGTCAGCCTCCGGGTTGTCGCCCGAGTTCATCTGCTTGACCGCAATGCCCGCGCTAGCCGGTGCCGGCGGCGGCGCGAACTCCAGCTCTGCGGTGCCACGCTTGGCCCGGCGACCATTCAGCGCTACACCACTGTCGTCGGCGTAATCGAAATAGCCGGTGCCGGTGCCTTTGTCGGTATAGGCCACCGCGCAGCCGCGCGGCAGACCCCACGCGCCGGCCAGCGCGATCGCGCCGTAGATGCCACGCGAACCGGACGAAGCTGTGACCACCAGACAGCGCTTGGCCTGATCGAAATGATCCGGTACCTGCAACAACACGCGATGCGGCGCACGTGCACCGGGGATGCGCGCGAACGCCTGATATTCGCGACCCGGCACGTCGGGCACGCCACCGTAGACGGTGCCGTAGCCACCCAGCGGCCCGAGATCGGCAATGCCTTTCCAGTTGGTCTGGATCGCTCGCCGGCGCAGTTCTTCCGCGGTCGGCTGCAGCGAATCGGCAAACGGTAATGGTGTGCCGGCCAGACCGGTCAGCCCCAGGCCAGCGCTCAACAAGTCATCCTGGCCGCGATGTTCGCTGACACGCACTTCACCGTAGTCGACGTCACTCATCGCGGGTTCCTTCGACACGGGATTGTCGGCACATGCCGACAACAACACACCTGCCAACGTCGGCAAGATCAGCAGGGACAACAGGCAGGCGAATCGTTTCATCCTGCCACCATAACAAGCTTGCTGGCGCGCGCCATCGTACGAAAGTCCAGCATCAGGCGGCGCTCGCCACGCACCGAACTCGACGGCGGTGCCGCGGCCGGCTAACTTCCACTCTATGACCTGCCTGCTGATCGCCGACGACCATCCCCTGTTTCGCGCCGCGCTGCGCCAGGCCGCCAGTGAAAGCCTGCCCGAATGCATGGTACACGAGGCGGCCGACCTCGCCGGCGTGCTCGCCGCGCTGGCCACCGAACCGGAAACCGATCTGGTGCTGCTTGATCTGCACATGCCCGGTAGCCAGGGCTTGTCGGGACTGGCCACGCTGCGCGGCCAGCACCCCGCGGTGGCGGTGCTGGTGGTATCCGCCCACGACGAACCGCGCATCGTGCGCCGCGTGCTCGATCATGGTGCTGCCGGTTTCATCCCCAAGAGTGCCAGCCCCGCGGAAATCGGCGAAGCGATCCGCTGCGTGCTCGACTGCGGCACCTGGCTGCCACGCGGCCTCGCCGACGCCGTCGCCGCGCTGCCCGCCAATACAGCCGACACCGATCTGGCCAGCCGTCTCGCGCGTCTCACCGAGCAGCAGTCGCGCGTGCTCGCGCTGCTCGCCGAGGGTCTGTTGAACAAGCAGATCGCCGACCGCCTGACGATCCAGGAGCGTACGGTGAAAGCCCACATCACCGCGATCTTCGAGAAGCTCAGAGTGCGCAACCGTACCCAGGCGGGCATGCTGCTGCGTTCGCTGGATCTGGGCGAACCCGCACGGGTGATTTGAACAACCGCTTCTTGTGGCGCCACAGTCCATTCCTCGAAAGCACGAATCGAATCTGAGCATGTCCGAAGTTATCGAAGACAAGACTTCAAAGACCGCGACCCCGTGGCAGACGCCGTGGCCGGCAGACGAGCTGGAGCATGTACCCGCGTGCCCTGTCTGCGGCGGCACGACACGCGAGATGGTGCATGAGGATCTGGTGGACAACGTGTTCTTTGTGGCGTCCGGCCACTGGACGCTCTACCGCTGCGCGCAATGCACCAATGCATACCTTGACCCCAGGCCGAATCAGGCCAGCATCGGCAAGGCCTACGGCACCTACTACACCCATGCCATCGGCGAAACGCGGAAAGGTTCAAACACCTCAGGCGCCATGCATCGCCTGAAACTGAGCCTTTCCAATGGCTATGTGAATCAGCGCTACGGCACGCGGCGCCAGCCAGCGAGCGCGTTGGGCAGCTCGCTCGCCAGGTTCCTGCCACGGCAGCGGCAACGGCTGGATGTCGAGTTCCGCTACTTGCCAAAACCCCAACCCGGTCAAAAGTTGTTGGATATCGGCTGCGGCAATGGTGACTTCCTGGCGAGCGCGCGCGAAGCCGGCTGGGATGTCGTGGGCATCGATCCCGATCCCAAGGCCGTCACCGTCGCGAAGCAGCGCGGCCTCGATGTCAGCGTGGGTTCGATCGAATCACTGACCGGCGAGTCGAGTTGCTTCGACGCGATCACGCTGAGTCATGTGTTGGAGCATGTGCATGGGCCCAGGCTGGTCATCCAGGCCATCCATCGCCTGTTGAAACCAGGTGGCATCATTTATATCGATACACCGAACATCGAAAGCAAAGGCGCGAAGCTTTGGGGAAAGAACTGGCGCGGTCTTGAAACGCCGCGGCACCTGGTGCTCTTCAGTCCCGATGGCCTTGTCGAGATCCTGAAGGCCAACGGATTCGAAAATATCGCGATCAAGCGTCGTACGGCAGTGAGGAAGTTCGTGTATCTGAGCAGCCTGCGTATGCAGTTGGGGAAATCACCGCTTGGCCGTGAGCCGGCCAAACTGCCGCTGATGATGCGCCTAAGATTGAAGTACTCGGTCACGCGTGCCGAAAACGAAGAATTCCTGACGTTGGTTGCGTGGAAAGATCAGCAGCGTTGAGCCGGGTTAGTTCGTTCAACTACCTATCAACGTATTTGTGATCCGCGTTAATGGCGAAGCTGACGACAGCAGGCTCATCCCCGCCCAGCTGCCACCGCTACCCGCTGCAACATCTGTCTCAATGCCAGCGGTTTCAGCGGCTTGTACAACACGCCAATTCCGATATCCAGCAAGCGCTGCCGCAACTCGCCATCGCGATCGGCAGTCAGCATCACCGTCGGCACGTCGGCATGTTGTGCACGTAACTGCTGCCATACATCCAGCCCGGTGCGGCCGCCATCGAGATGGAAATCGAGGATATGCAGATCCGGCCGCCACGGCGCGGCAAGCGCCTGTTCGGCATTGCGCGCGGCGTGTACGTGCCAGCCCCAGCTGTCGAGCAAGGCACTGAGTGCGGCCAGCGCGGCCGGCTCGTTGTCCAGCACCAGCGCACGACCGGCCGGCAGTGGCTGCTGCGCATCCGCGGTGGACGGTGGTCGTGCCGTAGCCTGCGCTATCGGTACGCTGAGATCGAACACGCTGCCGCGACCCGGCCATGAGCGCAGCCCGAGCGGATGATCCAGCAGGCTAGCCATGCGTTGCGCGATGGACAGCCCCAGCCCGAGCCCCTGCCCGCCCGCGGCGCTGCCGCGACGGAATTCCTGGAAGATCAACTGCTGCTCGTCCGGCGCGATGCCCGGCCCGGTATCCCATACCTCCACGCGCACTTGCTCGCGGTGGCGGCGCACGCCAAGCATCACGCGTCCGTGTTCGGCGTAGCGCAACGCGTTCGACAGGAAATTCTGCAGTACGCGGCGCAGCAGTTGCGGATCGGAGTTCACCCACACACGTGTACCTACCACGTCCAGTCGCACGCCACGATCAAGCGCAATGGCGCGGAATTCAGCCGCCAGCGGATCGAGCACGTCCGCGAGCGCAAACGTGCGCAGCTGCGGATGCAGACGGCCGCTTTCCAGTCGCGCGATATCCAGCAGACCACCCAACAGGCCTTCGGTCGCAGCCAGCGCGCCATTGAGGTGGCGCGCGGTCGCGGCATCGGCGCCGCGCTCGGTCAGCGAATGGGCAAACAGTTGTGCCGCATGCAGTGGCTGCATCAGGTCGTGGGTCACGGCGGTGAGGAAACGACTCTTCGCCTCATTCGCGCCTTGCGCCTCCGCCGATGCCGCCACCAGCGCGCGCGTGCGCTCTTCCACGCGCAGCTCCAGCGTTTCGTTGACGCGCTTGAGCGAACCCTCCGCCTGCCGAAACGCGGTGACGTCGGTAAAGGTGGCGACGAAGCCGCCGCCGGGCATCGGGTTGCCGCGGATCTCGACGATGGTGCCATCCGGAAAACGCCGCTCGGACAGATGTAGCGTGCCGGCGCGCATATGCGTGAGCCGGCGCTGCACGCGCCGCTCCACCTCACCGGGGCCGAGCATGCCCGCCTCGATATTGTGGCGAGTCAGCTCGGCAACTGGACGCCCGACCTGCAGCAGCTCATCGGGATAACCAAACAGGCTGGCGTAGCGACTGTTCCACGCGACCAGTCGCAATTCGGCATCGACCACACAGATGCCCTGGCTCATGTTCTGCAGTGCTGCCTCCAGCACGCGCTGATTGAAGCGCAGATCCTGTGCCGCCTCGCCGACGATGGCGACGACGGTATCCAGATCGTCACGGCCTTGCCGATGCACCACTTCCAGCAACAGCCGTGCAGAGGCGGCGCCGATGACCGCGGCCAGCTCATGCTCCACTTCGGCTACGCGGATACCGCCGGACGATCCGGTGGCCGGCGCGTTATGGAACAAGTGCTCGACTCGCTCGATCGGCAGGAAGCGCGCCGCCAGCGCGCGCAGCTCGGTCACGCCGACATCGCCGACGCTTACCGCTCGCGCGGCGCGGCCATAGCTCGATCCGGCCACCAACAGCATCACCGCGCCGTTGACAGACAGGCTCACCACCACCGCGCGGCCCAGCCGGTTCCAGTCGCCCAGCCCGAGCAGGTCGTCCGGCGCCAGCCAGCGCAAACCGAACGGACCTGCGTGCAGCCAGGGCAATGCAGAGGGCAACAACGCGGGCATCACGGCGTATAGCCATACCAGCGTGCCCGCCGCCAGCCCCGCCATCACCGCGCGTGAGCCTAACTGTGGGCGATACACCGCGGCCAGGAGCGCCGGCGTCAGCCCCGCCAGTGCGGAGAATGAGATCGCGCCGATATCCGCCAGGGCCGCGTTGCGCGCCAGCACGCGGCTGTACGTCCAGGCCAGCAGCAGCACCAGCAAAATGGCTACGCGACGATGATTCAACAACTCTCCGCGCAAGTCGCCATGCTCGTCGCGACCCCAGCCAGCACGCACGCGCAACGGTGCGATGAAATGATTGACCACCATCAGGCTCAAGGCCAGCGTGGCGATCACTACCATGCTGGTGGCGGCGCTGAGGCCGCCGAGGAACGCGATCAGTGCGAGCCCGTGTTCACCGCGGGCCATCGGCAATGCCAGCACATACATGTCCGACGACACACCGCTGGGCCCCAGCAAGGCATCGCCCATCCGCGCCAGCGGCAGGATCGGCAACGAGATCAGCAGCATATACAACGGAAACAACCAGCGTGCCGTGCGCAGATGGCTATCGTCACGACATTCCACCACGCCCGCGTAGAACTGATGCGGCAGCGTGAACATGGCTAGCGCGCCGAGCAGGATCAGTGCCGGGAATCCGCTGCTGTCCGGCGGCGACGGTACGGTAACCGGCAGACTCGCGGGCAACGCTGTGAACAGCAAGGTGCCCAGCGCCAGCATGGCGCCGAGCTTGAACAGCGACTCAAACGCCATCGCCAGTACCAGCCCACGGTTGTGCGCCATGGTTGAGGCGCGACGCGTACCGAACAGCATGGCAAACAACGCCATCAACAGCGCCACGTACAACGCGCTGTCCTGCCACGGCGCGGACTCGGCCAGCTGACCGCCGTGGCTCAGGATGCCGTAGCTCATCGCCACGGCTTTCAACTGCAATGCGATGTACGGCACGATGCCAATCACCACCACCGCCGTGACCAGCGCGGCCAGCCCCGAATGACGCCCCAGCCGCACAGCGATCAGGTCGGCCAGCGAACCGGCGTTGTATTCGCGCACCAGTTGCACCATCCGACGCAGAAATTTCAGCGCGAACAGATACATCAGGATCGCGCCGACAAACGTCGGCGGCAGCCACCAGCCGGAACGGCTGGCCTGGGTGACCGTGCCGTAGAACGTCCACGACGTGCAGTGGATCGCCAGCGATAACGCGTAGACGATCGCCCAACGTTTCTCGAACAGATGCGGGCGACGTTCGCCAAGCAACGCCACCCCGAACAGCAGGCCCAGCCAGCACAGCGCCGCGATCGCGATCAGGCTGGAGCTCAGCATGGAAGGTTCCATGGAGCATGCTCCCTCCCCTGCTTGCAGGGGAGGGCTGGGGAGGGGTGCTTTTGATCTTCCCGCAAGACCGCACTACCCCCTCCCAATCTCCCCCTACTTGCAGGGGGAGAAACACATTTCGCGATCAATGCCCCGCCGGCAGCCCCATGGCGTGCACCGCGTTCACCAGCCAGCGCAACTGCACGCCATGGCGGCTGTCGTAGTCGGCTCCGGAATATCCCCACCAGTCCCAGCATGCTTGCGGATTCAAGGGCGCGAAACTTGCGCGGGTCTGAGGATATAGCACCGCAACGTCATAAGCGTCGGCCCAACGGTTAAAGCCAGCATCTTTCACGAATGCCTCGCCCACGGCATCGGCGTTCTGCTTGCAGCCGTGGAAGGCAATCAGCAGGCCACACGGTTTGCCAGCGAGGCAGTCCGGTGGCAGATAGACATAACCCTTGCTGGCCAGGAACGCATCGGCACCAGCAGGACGCAGCGCATCCTGATTAAACGTGCGCAGTTCACCCCGTGCCTGCGTCACTGCATGCACAGGATTGCCAAACATCTGCTCGAAGATCGCGCCGGCCGCATCGAAGCCGCAATGGCCCAGGTACGGCGAAACGGACTGCCCGCAGTCGTCGCCACTGGCGACAACCGGCAGGTTATGCGCAAAGCCCCGCGTTCCATCATCGTGTACCTGCATGCCTGTCAGACCTGGAGTGCCATCGCGCAACTTCTCATAGAAACGCGCAGCGGCTTCGGCCACGCCCGGTGCCACAGTAGTGTCCGCCGTGCCGTGCAGAAGATAGACATGCGCGCTGGCGAGATCCTTCAACGCGCCGATCTCGCCCGACGCCGCGCGCTGGCGTGCATGCGCCACCAACACATCGACGTCCGGCGCCGGCGCACCTTTCATGCAGGTACTGAGCGCCACATCCAGCTTGCCACCGGCACAACCGTAGGGACCACCGGCGACCATAGCCGCGTTGGGAAACAGCTCCGGATAGGCCAGCTGCACCTGCGTCGCCATGTACGCACCGGAGGACAACCCTGCCACCGCGACGCGCGACGGCTCCAGTTTCAACTTGGGCAACGCAGCATCCACGTCCTTCGCGCAGGCGGTGCTGACAAGCAGCAATCCGCCGAGCCATATCACCCTGGCCATCCGCCGCATGTTCATCTTCCGGTTAGTCCGCATATCAGCATGCCCTCCTGATCAGAACGTGTAGCGCGCGGTCAATGTCACCATCCGCGGTGCGCCGTAGAAACCGGTCACGATGCCCAATGCGGCAATGTTGTAGCCGGTGGTGCGATAGGACTTGTTGGCGAGATTGCTGCCTTGCAGGCTCAGCGTCCACGGCTGGTCGATCCGCCAGATCAGGCCCGCGTTCCACAACCCATAGGCGGGCTGCTCGATCAGCGGCGACAGGGTCGTCTCCGGGAAGACGCTGGTCTGGTAGGTGTAGTTGATACGACCGGTGATGCTGCCGCCATCGGACAGCGGATAGGTGTGATCTAGATTCAGCGCGCCGGACCATTTCGGCGCGTTGGTGAAGGTCTGCGTATCGGCGATGTTCACGCCGCCGCTGAGGAACTGCGTGTACTTGGTATGCAGGTAGGCGAAGTTGCCGCTGATGGTCCAGTTCTCGGCCGGCTTCCAGGCAAACTCTTCCTCGAGGCCGTCGATATGACCCTTGCCGGCATTGGTGAAATCGCCGAAGAAACCCTGACTGCCGTTGGGCAACGTGTAAGAGGTAAACACCGACAGCTGGATGTTCGAGTAGATGTTGTGGAACGCCGCCGTATTCAGTAGCAGGCTGTCGTCGAAGAAGGTCATCTTGCTACCCAGTTCGAACGACTTCACATTCTCGTCCTGGATCGGACGGCACGACTCGGGAATCGCCACACAATTCGCGCGGATGTTGTAACCGCCGGAATGGAAGCCTTCGCTGTAACTGCCGTAGAGCATAACATGGTCATTTGCGGTCCAACTCAGCGATGCCTTCGGTGACACGTTGTGTGAATCATGCGAACCAGTGAAGTCGGCCAGCGTGGAGATCGGGTTGGTGAAGCTTGCGTTCGCGTAGCCGTAGTTCTGGATCACCGCGGTCTTGGTCTCGTCGGTCAGCCGCATGCCTACGTCAAGGCTCCACTCTGGACTGATGTCCCAGGTGAAGTCGCCGTAACCGGCATAGCTTTTGGTACCGATGCTGCCGCCGGTGCTGCCGTACTGCGAATAGCCCAGCGTGCTGTAGGGCGGCGAACCCAGGAAGATGTTCTGGATCTGGCCGTCGGCCGTTCCGTTGAAGTAGTACAGGCCGACCACGCCATGTACGGTGCCGCCGGAATCGTAATTGGCCTGCAGCTCCTGGGTGAACTGATGGTCTTTGTAGACAGCGCTGACGTCAGCGATCTGCTCCGGCAACGTGTCGAAATCGATGTTGCCACCGGTAGCCGACCCGCGATACGCGGTGACCGATTTCAGGCTCCAGTCCTGACTGGCGATCCAGTTCATCGTGAGCGCCGTACCCCACAGTTTGGTGTGGTTGACCTGCGCCATGCCGCTGCGCGTGTCGTAATCGCTCGACAACGGCGCATAGGTCGGGTCAAACGAATTGGCCGTGAGCAACTTGGCGCCGCGCGGATTGGAATTGTCGCGCAGTCCGTCGACTGATAATTGTGCGTTGAACGTGGACGAAGGAAAGAAGCCGAGCGTCGCGCGGGCCGCGTTGGTGTTCTTGTCGCCGTTGCGGCTGCCGTTGACCAGATCGGTACCGAAGCCATCATTGTGTTCGGTAGCGTAGGCGACACGGGCGCGCCACACACCGTCGGCACTGGCGCCGCCCAGGCTACCCTTCACGTCCTTCTCGCCGTGCGTGCCGACGGTCGTCTCTACCGAACCTTCGGTCTTGGTCGGCAGTGGGTTGGACACGTACTTGATGGCGCCGCCAATGGTGTTCTTCCCATAGAGGGTGCCTTGGGGGCCGCGCAACACTTCGATGCGTTCCACGTCGAACACGTCCAGCATGGTGCCCTGCGGGCGCGCCAGATAGACATCGTCCAGATAGATGCCGACCGCCGGGTCGAAACCCCAGGTGGGATCGGCTTGGCCGACGCCGCGAATGTAAGCGGTGAGCGTGGTGTTCGAGCCGCGTGCGGCGTAGATCTGCAACGACGGCACCTTGCCCTGAAGGTCGGCGAGGTTCTGCACGTTTTGATTGAACAGCGATTGCGCGGTGAGCGCGGTGACGGCGATCGGCACATCCTGCAAGGTCTCTTCGCGCTTGCGCGCGGTGACCGTTACCTGGCCGAGCTGTTTGGCGTTGGCCGGTTTGGCCTGATTGGGTGTTGCCGCGGTGTCGCCGCTCTGTTGCGCGCTGTTCTGTTGCGCGTACAGCGGTGCGCAACAGAACAAGCCCGTTGCCAAACCAATCGCCATACTCAGGTGTGTGCGTTTCATGACTTCCCCTCGCCGTAGACGCAGCCATCGATGATGGTGCTGATGCCGCCGGAGATTAGGCGTCACTGACCGCAGCGACACTTGTACCTTCGTACAGTGCCCGGATGTACAAGGCACGCGGATACTCGGCCCCTCGTCAACTTCCAAGAACACCGAGGAGCCGCAAGGATGGCATTCGTAATCGTGCTGGCCGCACTGTGCTTCCTGATGTTCGCGGCATATCGCGGCTACAGCGTGATTCTGTTCGCACCGGTCGCTGCGCTGGGCGCGGTGCTGCTGACCGACCCGAGTCTGGTCGCGCCGATGTTCACCGGGCTGTTCATGGACAGGATGGTCGGCTTCCTCAAACTGTATTTCCCGGTGTTCATGCTCGGCGCGGTATTCGGCAAGTTGATCGAGCTGTCCGGGTTCTCGAAGGCCATTGTCGCGGCCACCATCGGCCTGGTCGGGCGCAGCCGCGCGATGCTCTCCATCGTGCTGGTCTGCGCGTTGCTCACCTATGGTGGTGTATCGCTATTCGTGGTGGTGTTTGCGGTGTATCCGTTTGCGGCAGAACTGTTCCGTGCCAGCAACATTCCCAAGCGATTGATCCCGGGCACCATCGCGCTCGGCGCATTTTCCTTCACCATGGACTCGCTGCCAGGCACACCGCAGATCCAGAACATCATCCCGACGTCGTTCTTCGGCACCACCGCATGGGCGGCACCATGGCTGGGCACGATCGGCTCGGTGTTCATCCTGATCGTCGGCCTGGCCTATCTCGAATCGCGCCGACGCAAGGCCGCTGGCGCGGGCGAAGGCTACGGCGACAATCTCGTCAACGAGCCGGCACCGTTCGAGTACGGCAAGCTCGCCCATCCGCTGATCGCGCTGCTGCCGCTGGTCCTGGTCGGCATCTGCAACAAACTGTTCACCGACCTGATTCCGCGGGCCTATGGCCAGACGCAGTCGTTTCTGCCCAGCGTGGTCGGCGATGCGAAGCCGGTGGTGCAGGAGGTAGCGAAGGTCGCGGCGATCTGGGCAGTCGAAGGTGCACTGCTGGTCGGCATCCTGTGCGTGCTCGCGTTCGCCTGGCGGCCGGTGATCCGGCAGTTCGCTGACGGCAGCAAGGCCGCGGTGGGTGGCGCCCTGCTGGCCTCGATGAACACCGCCTCCGAATACGGTTTCGGCGCGGTGATCGCTGCCCTGCCCGGCTTCAAGTCGATCGCCGATGCGCTGCACGCGATCCCGAACCCACTGGTGAATGAGGCCGTGACCGTCACGGCGCTGGCCGGCATCACCGGATCGGCGTCTGGCGGAATGAGCATTGCCCTGGCTGCCATGGCCGACACCTTTATCCATAACGCGCAGGCCGCCGGCATTCCGATGGAGGTGCTGCATCGCGTCGCTGCGATGGCCTCCGGCGGCATGGATACGCTGCCGCACAACGGCGCCGTCATCACCCTGCTCGCCGTCACCGGACTGACCCATCGGCAGTCCTACAAGGACATCTTTGCGATCACCGTGATCAAGACGTTGGCCGTGGTCGTGGTGATCGCCGTGTACTACTTCACAGGCGTGGTATGAGCATGTCGTCCTGACGTCCTCTGATAAGCTGCAACTGCGTTGCGTCAGGGAGGATGTCGACACGGCTCATTCCTGACGCCTTACCAGGGAATCAGGAGAGTCAAGGAAATGATCGTATCGCGCCGCTTCATTGCGGCCGCCATCCTGGCGGCCGGCATCTTCATCACTGGCTGTCACCGCGAACAGCAACCGCCCAAGGCCGACGCCGCTGCGATCCAGGGCGCGCAGGACGAACTATCGCAGCCAGCGTGGCTGCGCAATCACCTACCCGCCGCTACCGTGGGTTATATCCGCATTGCCTCGCCGTGGGGCATGCTCGGCGCCGTACCGAACGGCCGTGCGCTCGACGCGGTGATGGCAGGTGAGCAGAACCTCAAGGCGATTGCCGCACTGCGCGACGCTTTCGCCAAGGACAAAACCCTCGCCGATGCCGGCGTCACACCCTATCTGCTGCCGCTACTTGCCGATCTGCGTTCACCACTGGAAGTGGCGATGATCGACCCGATCGGCACGTTGTCGCCAAACACGCAGATGCTGGTGACGATGAGGCTGGCGCAGAAGAACGTCGCCGAGCTCAATGCCCGTTTCGCGCAGTTCAGCGCACCGACATTGAAACTGGCCGCACCACTGGATGGCAACGGCGACGGCAGGCTGATGACCGGCGCAGCACTGCATTTCGATGTGGCCAGCGGGCGATTGTTTGCACTAGTCAGTCGGCAACCCGTCGAACCTTCCCGGCTCGCCGCACTGATCGCCGAACTGGCCCAGACAAAGCCCGGCAGCGATACCGACAAGGCCGTGGCAGCACAGGAACAGCAGATCGACCAGTCCGGCCAGGGTACGTTCGCCTGGATCAGCCTGCACGGTCTGGGCGGCGTCGCGGCTGGTGCGATTCCAGCGCAATCGCTTGGAACGCTGCCCGGCGATCTCACTTCAAAAACCGAGAGCGTGGCATTCGGTGCCGGCACGGTCGATGGCCATGGCCGCTTACGCATCGTGGTGCATGCGCCGCAGGCGCGGGTGCTGGGATACCTGGCATCGACACGGTTTGCGCCTGACTTCAAGGTCGCCGGCCAGCCGCGCTGGGTGGTGAACTTTGCGCTACCCGGGGCCGATCAATTCAAGGCGTTCGAAGACAATCTCTCACTCGACTTTGGTGCGGAGCGCGCCACCAGCTTCCGTAACGTCGAGGCTGCAGTGCAGCAGAAACTTGGTTTCGGGCTGAACGACCTGAGTCGCTGGATCGGTCCGGAAGTGATCGGCTTCGAGGATGACGCAGGCGTATATACGGCTGTCAGGGTCAACGACCGCAAAGCGCTTTACGCGCATCTGCAGGCCCTGGCACAGCGCCAAGGCGGCAGCTATCGCACGCAGTCGATGGACGGCGTCCAGATCCATGCGCTCGATCTCGGCCATGCCGCGCCTGCTGCCGTGGCCAATGCCGGTGAGGGCCAACAGGCATGGGCCACGTTGGTGGGGCGTTTCGGCACGCATCTGTACTGGGTCGAGGACGGCGAATTCCTGATCCTCGCCAAGGTGCCGCAAGCGCTGGCCGATCGCGGCGCCGCCAAACTCGACACCTCACTCGATGCATGGCTGAAGACGCAGTCCTGGCAGGACAAGGAAAACCTGTTCGGCTTCACCACGGTGTCGCATGATGCCCAGCGCAAGGCTTACTACAGCTACCTGCAGATGCTGCAGATTCTCGGCGACCTCAGCGGTCAGCCAACGGATCTGCTGTTGCTGCCAGCAGCACACACACTGAACCTGCCGCGGCAAGGCGTGATCGGCATGAGCTTCGGTGTGACGCCCGACGACCTGTCGCTCAACATCACCTACGAGCAGCAACCGCTGGAGATGCTCAGCAGCGGCAACGGCTCGGTGACAGCAGTCGCCGCCGTGGCTATCGCTGCGGCCATCGCGATCCCGGCCTATCAGGACTACATCGTACGGGCGCAGGTCAGCGAAGGCCTGGTGCTGACTGAAGGCGCAAAAACCGCCGCAACCCAATATCAGCAGCAACACGGCCGTTGGCCAACGAACAACCTGCAAGCGGGCCTGCCTGCGCCGGAGGCCATCAAAGGGCGTTATGTGGACAGCGTCACCGTCGGCGCCGAAGGTGAGATCCAGGCTCATTTCAGCGCCACACCGCCCCAGCAGGCGAACGCGCAGCTCGACGACAAGACCCTGTCGCTGACGCCGGAAGGCAACACTTGGCGCTGTCATTCAGATGACATCGCCACCAAGTATCTGCCTGCCAATTGCCATCAGCCCTGACGGCACTCGGCCCGGTGCTTTCGCGCAGGGCCGAGCCGGCCAACCGAGGATTCATCGAAATGACGGGCAAGTTGTCACATAAGTCCGTATAATTGGTCGATTCACTCTTCAAGAATCCTGCGCGACGGCCACCGAGCCGCCCGAGTCGATCACATGTCTATCGAAAAATTGCGCAACATCGCCATCGTCGCCCACGTCGATCACGGCAAGACCACTCTCGTCGATTGCCTGCTCAAGCAGTCCGGCACGTTCTCTGAACGTACCGTGCTGGCCGAGCGCGTGATGGACTCGAACGACCAGGAAAAGGAACGCGGCATCACCATTCTGGCAAAGAACACGGCCATCGAGTGGAACGGTAACCGCATCAACATCGTCGACACCCCGGGCCATGCCGATTTCGGCGGCGAGGTGGAGCGCGTGTTGTCGATGGTCGACTCCGTGCTGATCCTGGTCGACGCGATGGACGGCCCGATGCCGCAGACGCGCTTCGTGACCCAGAAGGCGTTCGACATGGGCTTCAAGCCGATCGTCGTGATCAACAAGATCGATCGCCCGGGCGCGCGTCCTGACTGGGTGCTGGACCAGACGTTCGACCTGTTCGACCGCCTCGGCGCGACCGACGAGCAGCTCGACTTCCCGGTGGTCTACGCCTCCGCCCTGCACGGCTACGCCAGCCTCGACAGCAATGCGCGCGAAGGCGACATGACGCCGCTGTACGAAGCGATCATGCAGCATGTGAAGGCGCCGGACGTTGATCCGGACGGCCCGTTCCAGATGCGCATCAGCCAGCTCGACTACAACAGCTATGTCGGCCTGATCGGCATTGGCCGCATCCAGCGCGGCAAGGTCAAGACCAACCAGCAGGTGTCGGTGGTCGATCGCCACGGCAAGAAGCGCACCGGCAAGGTGCTGCAGGTGCTGGGCTTCATGGGCCTGGAGCGTCGCGAAGTGCCCGAAGCCGAAGCCGGCGACATCGTCGCGATTTCCGGCGTGGAAGGCCTGAGCATCTCCGATACCGTTTGCCAGCTCGACACGCCGGAAGCGCTCGAAGCGCTGACCGTCGACGAGCCGACCATCAGCATGACGTTCCAGGTGAACAATTCGCCGTTCGCCGGCAACAAGGACCGCAGCGGCGGCAAGTTCATCACCAGCCGCCAGATCCGCGAGCGCCTCGAGCGCGAGACGCTGCACAACGTGGCGCTGAAGGTCGAGGAAGGTTCCGACCCGGACAAGTTCCTGGTCTCCGGCCGTGGTGAGCTGCACCTGTCCGTGCTGATCGAAAACATGCGTCGCGAAGGCTATGAACTGGCCGTGTCGCGCCCGGAAGTCATCATCAAGCAGATCGATGGCAAGGCCATGGAGCCGATCGAGCAGCTGGTGGTCGACGTCGAGGAGATTCACCAGGGCGGCGTGATGGAGCGCCTGGGCATGCGCAAGGGCCAGTTGAAGAACATGGAGTCCGACGGCCGCGGTCGCGTGCGTCTGGACTATGAAATCCCGGCGCGTGGCCTGATCGGCTTCCAGACCGAGTTCCGCACCCTGACCCAGGGTTCGGGCCTGCTGTTCCATGTGTTCGACCATTACGGCCCGAAGGCCGAGGGCGCGATCGCCAAGCGCCAGAACGGCGTGATGATCGCGAACGCCGCCGGCGCCACGCCTGCGTATTCGCTCGGACCGTTGCAGGAGCGCGGCAAGCTGTTCGCCGCCGAAGGTGACCAGGTGTATGAAGGCCAGCTCGTCGGCATTCACGCCAAGGACAACGACCTCACCGTCAATGCGATCAAGCCGAAGCCGCTGACCAACATGCGCGCATCGGGTAAGGACGACGCGATCCAGCTGACGCCGGCCACCAAGTACTCGCTCGAACAGGCACTGGAATTCATCGAGGACGACGAGCTCGTCGAAGTCACCCCGAAGGAAATCCGCCTGCGCAAGCGTCACCTGACCGAGAGCGACCGCAAGCGTTCCTCGCGCAGCTGATTTGTAGAGTCACCGATTGAACAGAAGGCCGCCGAGAGGCGGCCTTCTGCTTTTCCCTGCTCCCCCCTGCTCGCAGGGGAGGGTTGGGCTGGGGTCGAAAGATCAAAAGCACCCCCTCCCAACCTCCCCTGCAAGCAGGGGGAGGAGCAAAGCGTGACGCCTCAAACCCGACACGTAGGTTGGGGTGAGCGCCAGCGATGCCCAACGTTCCCGCAGCAAAACGTTGGGCATCGCTGGCGCTCACCCCAACCTACGCCGCCGCCTTGCTGCTTGCAGGAGCGCGCAGGCAGGCTCTACTCAAGCCTTCGCTTTCACACCCATCACCCGCAAGCCTGGCCGCTGCCGCGCCAGCTTGCGCAGCAGTTCGGCGAAGACCTGCAGATCGGCATTCCACGGCGAGGCATCGCGCCAGTACAGCGCGATTTCACGACCCGTCGCCTGCCCTTTGAGTTTGGCCAGCACGATGTTTGGCATCGAGGCCAACCTCTCGTGCGCCAGCGCGGGCACCAGTGCGTAGCCGCCGCGCAGGCTGACCAGCGCAGCCAGGCTCTCCAGGCTGACATCTTGCACGTGGCCGTGCTCGCTGCCGTCGCAATCAAGACCGTCCGCATGGCTCTCGGCCATCAGCGTCGCCTCCACCGGGTCAAGCTGATCCAGTGCGATGCTGCTTTGGCCTGAAAGCGGATGATCGGCGCGCAGCATCAGTTCCCATGGCTCGAAGAATAGCGGCCGCATGGCAATGCCACTGACCCCCGGCGCCGGGGGTGCCAGCACCGCATCGAGTTCGCCTTCGTGCAACCGACGCAACAAGCCACGTGGCTTGCCTTCGGAAATGCCCAACCGCGCACCCGGAAAATGTTGCGGAAACGGCGTGATCAGATGTGGCAGCAGGTAGGGCCCCAGCGATGCCGGCACACCCAGTCGCAACTCGCCACCAAACGCAACGGCACCCGCGCGGGCGACTTGCTGCAAGTGCTCGGCGGCAGCGAGTACGGCGTCGATCTGTTGCAGCAGCGACTGACCGCCGGCCGTCGGCACGATGCGGCGGCCACCCCGTTCAAACAATGGCGCACCCAGCGCCTGTTCCACTTTCTGCACCTGGTGCGACAACCCGGACGGGCTGATGTGCATGGCGCGCGCTGCGCTGTTGAAACTGCCATGGCGATGCACGGCCTGCACCAGCCCGAGATCGCGCAACGAGACGGCGGCGAGGGTCATCGAAATCATCGAACGCTGCATGTCATCAAAGGCGTTTGTGTGCGGTGGTCATCGGGCTCATCCTGTGCGGCGAGGTCACTGGCGTTGGCGCAGTTTACCTGCCGCACCATGCGAGCGTCCCGCGCGTCACACGCGCATCAGCACCGGCATGGTCAGATCGGTTCGCGGCCATCCGGCGTTTGCGCGATAATTACGCCTTTGCCGAGCCAGCGAACACCGTCGCGCCCTTGGCCATTGCCACAGTTCAGTCATCCCAGCCGCAGGATCAGCCAGGAGCACTCCCATGAAAGATACCTTTTCCGTACGTGACACCCTTGAGGTCAATGGCCAGCGCCATGTCTTCGCCAGCCTGACCAAGCTTGGCGAGCGTTTTGACCTGAAGCGGCTGCCGTACTCGCTGAAAATCCTGCTGGAGAACCTGCTGCGCCACGAAGATGGCCTGGACGTGACCTCGAAGGAAATCGAGGCGATCGCCAAGTGGGACGCCAAGGCCGAACCCGAGATCGAAATTGCGTTCATGCCGGCACGCGTGGTGCTGCAGGATTTCACCGGCGTGCCGTGCGTGGTCGACTTGGCCGCGATGCGCGATGCCGTGGTGAAGCTCGGCGGCGATGCCACCCAGATCAACCCGTTGGCTCCGGCAGAATTGGTTATCGACCACTCGGTGCAGGTCGACGTCTACGGCTCGGAAAGCGCGCTGGAGCAGAACGTCGCGATCGAGTTCGAGCGCAACCAGGAGCGCTACTCGTTCCTGCGCTGGGGCCAGAAGGCGTTCAACAACTTCAAGGTCGTTCCGCCGCGTACCGGCATCGTGCATCAGGTGAACCTGGAGCACCTGGCCCGCGTGGTGTTCACCGCAGACATCGATGGCGAGAGCTGGGCCTATCCGGATACCGTGTTCGGTACCGACTCGCACACCACCATGATCAACGGCCTGGGCGTGCTCGGCTGGGGCGTCGGCGGCATCGAGGCCGAGGCTGCGATGCTGGGCCAGCCCTCCTCCATGCTGATTCCGCAGGTGGTTGGCTTCAGGCTCACCGGCAAGCTGCCCGAGGGCGTCACCGCCACCGACCTGGTGCTCACTGTTACCCAGATGCTGCGCAAGCTGGGCGTGGTCGGCAAGTTCGTCGAGTTCTTCGGCAATGGCCTGAAGCACCTGCCGCTGGCTGACCGCGCGACCATCGCGAACATGGCGCCGGAATACGGCGCAACCTGCGGCATCTTCCCGATCGATCAGGAAGCGCTGAATTACATGCAGCTGTCCGGCCGCAGCGCCGCGCAGATCAAGCTGGTCGAGGCATACGCCAAGGCACAGGGCATGTGGCACGACGAACACAGCATCGAGCCGACGTTCACCACCACGCTGGAGCTAGACCTGGCCTCAGTACGCCCGTCGATGGCCGGCCCCAAGCGCCCGCAGGATCGCGTGCTGCTGGAAGCTGTGCAGCAGAGTTTCCACGACGTGGTTGGCTCACTCACCGCGAACCGCAAATCGAAGAGCAGTGCCGCTGACAGCTATGCCAGTGAAGGCGGCGCCAGGGCGATCGGCAACCCGGCCAATGCCATCAGCAACGGTGGCGTGCGGGTCGAAAAAGATGGCGAAAGCTTCAATGTCGGCGACGGCTCGGTCGTCATCGCCGCGATCACTTCGTGCACCAACACCTCCAACCCGGCAGTGATGCTGGGCGCCGGCCTGGTGGCGAAAAAGGCCGCCGCGCGTGGCCTGAAAGCCAAGCCGTGGGTGAAGACCTCGATCGGACCGGGCTCGCTGGTGGTCAGCGACTACCTGAAGAAGACCGGCCTACTGGAAGAACTCGAGAAGATCGGTTTCTACATCGTCGGCTATGGCTGCACCACCTGCATCGGCAACTCCGGCCCGCTGCCGGCTGAAATCAGCCATGCCATTGGCGAAGGTGATCTTGCAGTCGCCTCGGTGCTGTCGGGCAACCGCAACTTCGAAGGCCGCGTGCATCCGGAAGTAAAGATGAACTACCTGGCCTCACCGCCGCTGGTGGTCGCTTACGCGCTGGCCGGCACGCTGGATATCGACCTGACCAAGGATGCGATCGGCACCGGCAGCGATGGCAAGCCGGTGTATCTGAAGGACATCTGGCCGTCCAATCAGGAAATCTCCGACGCGATCGCCGGCGCGATCAACCCGGCGATGTTCGAGAAGAACTACGCCGACGTGTTCAAGGGCGACAGCCGCTGGAACCAGATCGCCTCGCCGGATGGCGCCTTGTTCAAGTGGGACGATTCCACCTACATCAAGAACCCGCCGTACTTCGATGGCATGAGCAAGGAAGCCGGCACGATCGAGGACATCCACGGCGCAAGCGTGCTCGGCCTGTTCGGCGACTCGATCACCACCGATCACATCTCGCCAGCCGGCTCGATCAAGAAGGACAGCCCGGCGGGCCGCTTCCTGATCAGCAAGGGCGTCGAGCCGAAGGACTTCAACTCCTACGGTTCGCGTCGTGGCAACGACGATGTGATGGTGCGTGGCACGTTCGCCAACATCCGCATCAAGAACCTGATGCTCGACGGTGTGGAAGGCGGCTACACGCTGCACGTACCCAGCGGCGAACAGCTGGCGATCTATGACGCGGCGGTGAAGTACAAGGCGACCAAGACCCCGCTGGTGGTGTTTGCCGGCAAGGAATACGGCACTGGTTCGTCGCGTGACTGGGCCGCCAAGGGCACCCTGCTGCTCGGCGTGAAGGCCGTGATCGCCGAGAGCTTCGAGCGCATCCATCGCTCCAACCTGGTCGGCATGGGCGTGCTGCCGTGCACGTTCAAGAACGGCGAGAACGCACAGTCGCTGGGCCTGACCGGCAAGGAGACGTTCGATATCACCGGTCTGGACGACGGCAAGTCGAAGGAAGCCACGGTGACCGCCACCGCCGCCGACGGCAGCAAGAAGCAGTTCACCGTGCAGGTGATGCTGCTGACCCCGAAAGAGCGCGAGTTCTTCCGTCATGGCGGCATCCTGCAGTACGTGCTGCGTCAGCTGGCTGGCAAGAAGGCGGCCTGATTCCCGGCCCTGCTTTACGCAATACAGAACCGCCCCGAGACACCGGGGCGTTTTTTTTGGATCAACCCACGGCTAGATCGAATGCTTCCAGCTGGCGGAGTAGCAGCACCACTTGCCGCCCTCGCTGCGCCACGCCGACTCGATTTGATAGATGCCCAGCTGGCCGGGAAACAGATGACTGCCGCTGCTCAGTGTGGCCGTGAACGTCGCCACGATCCGCTCGCCACGATGCTCGATGGCAATCGGCCCGACCGTCACCCCGACATGCTCGCCACGCAGCGCGATCAGCCTGACCATGTTGGCCAACTCACGGCGGTCGAGTTCGCCCGCATTACTGTCGACATCGTTCGCAATGAAGTCGTCGCTGAGCGGCGCCGCCACGTCGCTCGCCGCATTCGCTTCGGCCGCCTGGGCGATCGAGGCAATCGCTCCACGCACCTGCACCTCGTCTGGCGTGCGTCGACAGCCCGACAGGGCCATCGCGCAACACACGAAGGCGATCAACAGGCAGCTGGATTTTCTCAAACGGAACATATTCGATACTCGGTGCAGTGCGTCTTGCTGCTGTACGCAGGCGTATGCTCCAATGATCCACGCGCGTGGACCATGATCGAGCACTCTTTGAAGCCGTCATCGACCCGTGGTCATCGACAAGAACAGGGATCCCAAGCATGAGCAATGAACGTCCGTGGCTGGCCAACTATCCGACTGGAGTCCCCGCAGAGATCGACCTCGACACGTATGCTTCAGTGGCCGCCGTCATGGAAGAGGCCTTTACGCGTTTTCGTGATCGCCCGGCCTTCACCAACTACGGCAAGACGGTCGATTATGGCCAGATCGATACGCTGAGTCGCCAGTTCGCCGGCTATCTCACCGGCGAGCTGAAGCTAGTCAAGGGTGACCGCATCGCAATCATGATGCCCAACGTGTTGCAGTATCCGATCGCGCTGTTCGGCGCGCTGCGGGCCGGGCTGGTGGTGGTCAACACCAACCCGATGTACACCGGGCGCGAACTCAAGCATCAGCTGGAGGATTCCGGCGCCAAGGCGATCGTGGTGCTGGACAACTTTGCCGCGACGCTGCAGCAGGTCGTTGCCGAAACCCAGGTCAAGCACATCATCAGCACCGGCATCGGCGACCTGTTGGGCGCCAAGGGCGTGCTGATGAATTTCGTCGTGAAGCACGTCAAGAAAATGGTGCCGGCGTTTGATCTGCCACATGCCGTGCGCTTTCGCGATGCGCTGACGCGCGGCGCGGCGCACACGCCAGCACTGGTAACGCTGAATCACGATGACATCGCCTTTTTGCAATACACCGGTGGCACCACCGGCGTTGCGAAGGGCGCCATGCTGACCCACGGCAACATGGTGGCCAACATGCTGCAGGCGGGCGCGTGGTTCGCGTCGAAGATCAACCCGGGTGAAGAGATCATCATCACCGCGTTGCCGCTTTATCACATCTTTGCGCTGACCTGTAACTGCCTCATCTTCCTGCGCTTCGGTGGGCAGAGCATCCTGGTCACCAACCCGCGCGACATGCCGGCCTTCGTCAAGGAGCTGGCCAGCGTCAAGTTCACCGCCATCACCGGGGTGAATACCCTGTTCAATGGTCTGTTGCACACACCGGGCTTCGACAAGGTGGATTTCTCGCGCCTGCGCATGAGCTTCGGTGGCGGCATGGCGGTGCAGAGAGCGGTCGCCGACAAATGGCAAAAAGTTACCGGCTGCACCCTCATCGAGGGCTATGGCATGACCGAAAGCTCGCCGGTGGCCACCATCAATCCCTTGGTGGACGGTGCGCGTTTCAGTGGCTCGATCGGCCTGCCGATTCCTTCCACGGAAATCAGCATTCAAGACGACGACGGCAAGCAGCTGGCGATCGGCGAAGTGGGCGAAATTTGCATCCGTGGCCCGCAAGTCATGAAGGGCTACTGGAATCAGCCGGTTGAGACCAGCAAGGTACTGACCAGCGACGGTTGGCTACGCACCGGCGATATCGGTCGTATCGACGAGATGGGCCTGGTCTATATCGTCGACCGCAAGAAAGACATGATCCTGGTGTCCGGCTTCAATGTTTATCCGAACGAGATCGAGGACATCGTGATGCAGCACCCGGGCGTGCTCGAGGTAGCGGCGGTCGGGGTTCCCGACGAGCATTCGGGCGAGGTGGTGAAGCTGTTCGTGGTGCGCAAGGACCCGAACCTCACCGAGGAGGAGCTCAGGCAGTTCTGCCGCGAGAATCTCACCGGCTACAAGCGACCCAAGCTGATCGAGTTTCGCGATTCGTTGCCCAAGAGCAACGTGGGCAAGATCCTGCGTCGCGAACTGCGCGACGAGAAAAAGACGCCGGCCTGAGGCCTGTCAACAGTTGCTTGAATCATGCGCCCGCACTTGCGGGCGCATTGCAATGTGGCAATCAGCGGTCCTTCCAGTTCTCCAGGATATCGGCATAACCACCCAGCAGATTCCACAACGGGACCTGCTTGTCCTCGGGAATGCGGCTATATGAAAAGCCGATGTAGTGGTCAGAGATGCGCGCGATCGCGGCCTCCAGATGAATATGCAGGTTGTGTCCGAAGATCATGTCGAGCACCCAGCTCTGGCCGACATCGCCGGACCAGCCCAGCGGGCGTCGCAGCAACGCGCCGGTAGCCGAGATATCGACCAGTTCGGTGGGATGTGATTCGCCACTGCGGCTCATCAGTACTGTCGTTTCGATTTGCATACGCGCCGGCCGCAGCTGCTCCGGTTCGCCACCACCCATTCCGTCTTTTTCAATCGTCATCTTCAGTACCGTCCCTTTGCGCTCGCGTCTGCTCAAGGCAAAAACGCCAACCCAATCATCCTGAGTCATTCCGGCCCGCCACTCATCGACGCGCCGGCACATCTGCCTCAACACTCATCCTGGTGCTTCAGGTCCCTCCATGAAATCCACTGAACTACAGCGCGTTAGTCAGCCCTAACAGTGGCTGCCTGTGGTTAACCTAAGCAATACCGATGCCAGCTCGCAAACTGGGGCGACAACGCTTAAAAATCGCCCCGCTGCCGTACGCGTGCGCCCTATCCTTCCCGGCTGATTGTGCATGTCGTAACGCCGCCTGGGCCTCATGCAAGCGGCCGCATACATGCGCAATGGCGTCGAATCGCATGGTCCGATCCAGCCGTGATCCAGTCGCCTGCGGGATGTGCCAAACAGATGCCCGGCCGGCTACGGCTCGACGCAACCTGGACTGCGGCGTCGCACTGCGGCACGGAACCATGATGCATGATCTCGTCATACCCAGACAGACACTTTAGGTCACATATCGCCCATGCATTGACGAAGCCAGCGGACGCGGATTCGATGCCCCGCGAGACCACTGCTAGACTTGTCGTCGCGCAGTCGCTACTCTTTGTCCACGCGTGGCTCCATGGAAAAGCGTTTGCCGGTCAACCCGACAGCCCCATGGTATCCACCCGATGCTCTCAAACCGACCAACTGAATAGTCAACGGTGTCGCCCCCACGTCACCCTTGACCTGCGCTTTAGCCGTGGCTGACAACCCGGAACTGGTGCGCAATGGTCGCCCGCGACCCGCCTGACCGAACCACCAACGAGTGGCTTCATCATGCCCGCCGCGACGATGGCGCCCGATGCGCCTCGGTTGAAGATGTGAAAGACAGGGCTGTACCCAGGGAACGCCGCCTCACCGCCACGTTCCGAGCACGGACATCCCCCGGGTTGGGTCGACGGTGGAATGAGTCCGATCGTGATGAACGCACTGCCAGCCGCTGAAGGCGGCCAAACGACATGTATTGATGAGCACTGAGCCAATCGAGTCTCAGCCGGTCGCAGTAACGCAGGATGCGTTTGCGTCGGTACCGCAACAGCAGGAAATGCCGCTAGCTATTGTTCGCGGCCAGCCGATGCTGCAAATGCCGCAGGACCTGTACATCCCGCCGGATGCGCTTGAGGTCATTCTTGAGGCGTTCGAAGGGCCGCTGGATCTGCTGCTGTATCTGATTCGCCGACAGAATCTCGACATTCTGGATATCCCGGTCGCCGAGATTACCCGGCAGTACATGACCTACATCGAGCTGATGCGCGATGTGATGCGACTGGAACTGGCCGCCGAATACCTGCTGATGGCCGCGATCCTGGCCGAGATCAAGTCGCGGCTGCTGCTGCCGCGGCCGCCGGCCGAAGAGGGTCTGGAGGACGATCCCCGTGCCGAACTGGTACGGCGTTTGCAGGAATACGAGCGGTTCAAGCGGGCGGCGGAAGATATCGAGGCCCTGCCCCGGGTGGAACGCGACACGGTGGTGGTGCATGCCGAGGTGGGCGAACGCAACGTGGTCAAGTTGCCGCCGCCGCTGGAGCTGCAGGAAATGCTGCTGGCCCTGAAAGATGTGATGCACCGGGCCGAATTGTTCGGGCATCACGCGATCAAGCGCGAGGCGCTCAGCGTGCGCCAGCGCATGGGCGAGTTGCTGAGCAGGCTCGACGACAACAGTTTCCATCCTTTCGAGAGCCTGTTTGACCCCAGCGAAGGTCGCCTGGGCATCGTGGTGACGTTCCTGGCCATGCTGGAACTGGCCAAGGAAATGCTGGTGGAAATTCTTCAGGAAGCACCGCTGGCGCCGATCTACGTCAAGGCAAAGGCAAGCCACCCCGAGGAAGCGGTTGACATAGATGACACGCAACCGGGCGAATCGGCACTGATTGAATCGTCCAACGAATGAACCTGCACCCATTGAATCGGCATCCGACCTAAGGCTTATGCAGATCGAGCAACTCAAACCGATTATCGAGGCCGCTTTGCTGGCCTCCAGCCAGCCGATGACGGTTCATCAGCTGGGCGACCTGTTCAATGAAGCCGACGACGTCGGCCAGGAGCAGATTGCCAAAGTACTGGAAGCACTGACCGAGGATTGCGCCGGGCGCGGCGTCGAACTCAAGCAGGTCGCCTCCGGTTTTCGCTACCAGGTGAACCAGGAGGTCCATCCGTGGATCTCGCGGATGTGGACCGAAAAGCCCAGCCGTTATTCACGTGCACTGCTGGAGACGCTGGCGCTGATCGCCTATCGCCAGCCGATCACCCGCCCCGAAATCGAGCAGATCCGCGGCGTGGTGGTGTCCTCCAACATCATCAAGACGATGGAGGAGCGCGAATGGATCCGCGTGGTCGGTTACCGCGACGTGCCGGGCAAACCGGCCCTGTTCGGTACCACCCGTTCATTTCTCGATTACTTCAATTTGAAATCGCTGGACCAGCTGCCGCCGCTGTCGGAAATCCGTGACATGGAAGATCCGCAACTGCGCTTCGAGCAGGAACCGCTGACCGTCCGCATCGCGCGCGACCTGCCGATCGATCCGGACGAGGAACCCCCGGTAGACGCGACCGACGCAGACGAAACCGATACTGGCGACACCGATATCGAGCACGACGTGCCGGTCGATCCGGACGCAGAACCCCCGGTAGACGCCAGCCACGCAGGCGCGACCGACACTGACGACATCCACCAAATCACGGCCGACGCCCCGGCGACGGCCACTTCACCCGAGACCGGCGAACCCAGCTCCGAGATGAGCCCACCCGCCGAGATCCCGACTACCACTGCCGATGAGGCAGCGAACCCCGCCGCGGACGTCGAACCCGACACCGCCGAGCAAGATACCGAGGAGTACCGCGCATGACTGCGCCGCAAAAATCCGTTTTATCCCTGAAGCGCGAAACGCGCACCGAGACCGACGCACCCGCGCTGGAAGAGCGCCTGCACAAGGTGCTGGCGAATGCAGGCCTCGGTTCGCGCCGCATGCTTGAAGTACGCATCCAGTCCGGCGAAGTCGAACTGAACGGCAACCCGGCCGAAATCGGCAACAGCGTGCATGCCGGTGACCGGGTAGTGATCGACGGCAAGCAGTTTGTCGTTGCCACCGATAGCCGCGACGAGACCGAAGTGCTCGTCTATCACAAGCCCGAAGGCGTGCTGACGACGCGCGACGACCCGGAAGGCCGCCCCACCGTGTTCGAACAGCTGCCGCGCCTGAAGGGCGCGCGCTGGGTCGCCGTGGGCCGGCTGGACATCAACACCACCGGCCTGCTGCTGCTCACCACCGACGGCGAGCTGGCGAATGCGCTGATGCACCCGAAGAGTGGCCTCGAGCGCGAATATCTGTGCCGCGTGCACGGCGAAGTGCCTGACGAGATCATCGAGAAACTGAAGGCCGGCGTGGAATTGGAAGACGGCCCTGCCCGCTTCGACGAAATCGCCGTGATCAGTCGCGGCGGTAGCCACAGCTGGTTCCGCGTTGTCATCCGTGAAGGCCGCAATCGCGAAGTGCGCCGACTGTGGGATTCGCAGGGCTTCCTGGTCAGCCGCCTCAAGCGCATCCGCTACGGCAAGATCGAACTGCCGCGCAATCTGCGCCGCGGTGAATGCGAAGCGCTCGATGCGGAAGCCGTCAAGCAGCTGCGCCAGACCACCGGCCTCGGCGTGCCGCAGCCGGTGCTGACGCTGAGCCCGGTGCTGCATCAGCGCCGCGCCAATCGCAGCGTCACCGAATATCGCCCCGAAAGCGGCAGCAGCAAAGCCTGGACCGGCGGTCAGGATGAGGCCCGTGAGCTACGTGCCTACGATCGCATTCGCGAAGAACCCGTGCGCGGCCGCAAGCCGCCGCGTCGCGACGGCAAGGAAGTGAACGGCAACGTGGTGCGCCCGGAACGCGGCGCAGGCGGCCCCAACCGCGGCGGTGGCAAAGGCCGCCGCGTGGCGCCCGGTCAGGAGCTGCCGTCGGTACGCACCTGGTTTGCTGGCGAAACCCGTGAAGGCGGTGGTCGCCACACTGGAGCACCCCGCGGCAATACCGCCGGCGGTGCAGCGGCGGGCAATCGCCGTCCAGCCGGCGCCGGTGGCAAGCCGTTTGGTGCCCGTACCGGTGGCGAAGGCCGCGGTGCTGGCAGCCCGTACAGCGGCTTTGGCGGCGAATCACGCGGCACCGGCGGCGGCAATCGCGCGCCCGGTGGCCGGCCCGCCCATGGTGGTCGCCCGCAAGGCCAGGGCAATCCGTCGCACGGCAACCAGGCGCATGGCAACCAAGCCCATGGCAATTCATCCTATGGCAACCAGGCACACGGCAACGCGCGCCCGCAGGGTCAGGGTGGCGCACGTCCGCAAGGCCAGGGTGGCAATCGTCCGCAGGGTGCTGCACGGCCGCAGGGCCAGGGTGGCAATCGCTCGCACGGTGGTGGTGGCGCCAGGCCGCAAGGTCACGGCGGCCCCGCTGGCGGACGTCCGCCGGGTCGCGGCGGTAGTGGTGGTGGCGGTAACCGTTCGGGTAATCGCTGAGCGAAGGAACTGAGCGATGGTGCGCATCTATCACAACGCTCGTTGTTCCAAGTCGCGCGCCACGCTGGCATTGCTGGAGGAGCACGTCGGCGAATGCGAGATAATCGATTATCTCGCTACGCCACCGAGCATCGCCGAACTGGACGTGTTGTTGAACCAGCTCGGCATGACCGCACGGGAACTACTGCGCACCGGTGAAACGGAATATCAATCACTCGGACTGGCTGATCCTTCGCTCGATGACGCGACCCTGATGGCCGCGATGGTGGCACACCCGAAACTGATCGAGCGCCCCATCGTCGTCATCAACGGCCAGGCGGTCATCGGCCGACCACCGGAAGCGGTGCTGGCGATACTCTGACACTCATGCGGATGCATTCAAAAACAAAGCCGCCTGATGGGCGGCTTTGTTTTTATAGGGAATCGCTTCGCTCAGCTCTGGTCGAGCGTGAACGCATCGGCATCCATCCATGCCGGAAAACGTTCGCGGTGCGCGCGCATCGGTGCCGGGTCAAGCGTCACCGTCACCACCTGTTCCTGACTGCCCAGTTCCACCAACGGCTCACCGAGCGGATCGATAACCGCACTGTCGCCGGCATAAGGCAGGTCGTTGCCGTCCACGCCAACCCGGTTCACGCCGATCACATAGCTGAGGTTCTCGATGGCGCGTGCGCGCAGCAGCGTGCGCCAGTGCTGTCGACGCGGCGCCGGCCAGTTCGAGGGGAACAACGCCAGATCGTAGTCCATGCCGCCGTTGGCAGACTCCAGCCGGCGATTACGCAACCACACCGGAAAGCGCAGGTCATAGCAAACCTGTGGCAGGATCCGCCAACCTTTCAACTCGACGATCAGGCGTTCGCTGCCGCCACCGTAGCGGGTGTGCTCGCCGGCCATGCGAAACAGGTGGCGCTTGTCGTATTGCGCATAGCTGCCATCGGGCGTGACCCACAGCAGCCGGTTGTAGACGGTGTCGTTCTCGCGGATCGCCAAGCTGCCGCATATCACCGCGCCGACCTCGGTCGCCAGCGCCCGCAGCCATGCCACGCTTTCACCATCCATGCTTTCGGCGCTGGCGCGGGTATCGTTGCTGAAGCCGGACAGGAACGTCTCGGGCAGCACGATCAGATCGCTGCCGATCGATTGCCGTACCAGGGCACCGTAGTAATCGCGGTTGGCCGGCGCGTCATGCCAGCGCGTGGCGCCCTGCACCAGCGAGACCTTCAGGCTCTGCATATCCGCTCCTGGCGTGCTCATAGCTGACTTAGCCGCTCTGCTGCCGCGTCCATCGTCGCATCGTTCTTGGCAAAGCACAGGCGCAATAGACGCGTATTCGGCGCACTGTCATAGAACGGTGTCAGCGGAATCGCCGCTACGCCGCCGTGCCGCACCAGCCACCGGCTGAACGCGAGATCGTCTTCATCGCGGATCGCCGAGTAATCGACCAGCTGGAAATAGCCGCCCGGCACGTCGAGCAACTTGAAGCGCGACGGTTTGAGCAACGCGCGGAAACGATCACGCTTGGCCTGATAGAACGCCGGCAATTCGAGATAGTGCTCGGGATGACTGGCCATGAATTCGGCAAACGCAACCTGCGCCGGGTGGAACGTGCAGAACGTCAGGTACTGATGCACCTTGCGGAACTCCGCGGACAACGCCTTCGGTGCCACCGCATAACCTACTTTCCAGCCGGTGCAGTGGTAGGTCTTGCCGAACGAGGAAATCACGATGCTGCGCTCAGCCAGTTCTGGATGGCGCAACACGCTCTCGTGCTGTGCGCCGTCGTACACGATGTGTTCGTAGACTTCGTCGGAGAGCACCACGATCCCGGTGTCGCGCACGATGGCTGCGAGTTCTTCCAGGTCGGCAGAGGACAGCACGGCGCCCGACGGATTATGCGGACTGTTGATCAGGATCATCCGCGTCTTCGACGTGATCGCATCGCGCACGCGCTGCCAGTCGATCGCAAACGTCGGAACGCTCAGCGGAATATGCACGGCACGCGCGCCCTGCAGCTCGATCGCTGGCTCGTAACTGTCGTAGGCCGGGTCGAACACGATCACTTCATCGCCGGCGCGTACCACGGCGGCAATCGCCGAGAACAGCGCTTCGGTAGCGCCCGAGGTGACGGTGATTTCGCTGTCGACATCGACCTTGCGGCCGTACAAGCGCTCGGTTTTCAGCGCGATCTGCTCGCGCAGCGCAGCGATGCCGTGCATCGGTGCGTACTGATTGCGGCCTTCGTTCATGGCGCGCGTCAACGCGTCGCGCAGCGCCTGTGGCGGCTCGAAATCCGGAAAGCCCTGGCCAAGATTGGCTGCCTTGTGTTCGAGCGCCAGCTGGCTCATCACGCTGAAGATCGTGGTACCGACTTTGGGGAGTTTGGTGTCAATCATCATTCGGCCGTCTGGATGTCTATAAAGTTCGCAGCGTACTGCATCAGCGTCGTTGTGCACATCGTGCCGCATGTCATGCGTGGGCTGTCAGGGCAGCTCGGCGGGCAGATCGTCCAGCGGCCGCTGTTTGCATTGCTCGTGCTTCAGCAGCGTCGCCTCCGGCAGTCGCTCGGCCAGAAAATCGACCAGCGCCCGCACCCCCGGCAACATCCCGCGCCGGCTGGGGTAAACGAAGTGCATGATGCCCTCCGGTATGCTCCAGTCCGGCAGCACCACTTCCAGGTCGCCGCGGATAATCGCCGCTGCACAGACGAAATCCGGCAGCAAGGTCACCCCCATGCCGCGGCGAGCCGATTCCAGCAGCAAGGAAAAGTCACCGGTGATCAGGCGTGCCTGCATTTCTACGTTGACCTGCTGCCCGGTCGCGCTGACCAGCTCCCACACCTGGGCGCCTTCATGCTCGCGCATCGACAGACCTGGCAGTTTCGCCAGTTCGGCGGGCTTGGCCGGACGCCCGAGCCTATTCAGCAACGCGGGGCTGGCCACCAGCAAAGTACGCGCCTGGCCAAAACTGCGGATCACCAGGTTGGCATCGGTGTCCAGTTTGCTGCGCACCCGGATCGCCAGATCGTAGCCTTCGCCGATCACGTCAACCCGGCGATCGCTGGATATCACGCGCACCTGCATCTTCGGGTAGAGCGCGAGAAAATCCGGTAGCACATAGGCCAGCACGGTCTGCGACAGCGAAACGGGGCAACTCAGGCGCACCACGCCGCGTGGCTCGGCGCGCAGTTCGTCCACCGCATCCTGCGCTGCCTGCGCCTCTTCCAGTACGGCACGGCAATGGCCGTAGAAGCGCTCGCCGACTTCGGTGACGACAAAGCGTCGCGTAGTCCGCTGCAGCAGGCGCACACCAAGGCGCTCCTCCAATTGAGCTACCCGTTTGCTCAGCCGGGATTTCGGCACGCCCAGGGCCCGGCCGGCCGCGGAAAAGCCACCGTGTTCGACCACGGCGGCAAAGAAGTACAGGTCGTTGAGATCCTGTAGAGCACCGCCCATCACCGTCATGATTGTTTCCATTTAGGAACTATTTGTCTTATTAGATCGATCTTATCACTACGTCGTTCGCAATATAATTGACTACATCGCCGCTCAACCGGCTCACTTCTCTCATCTCATCATGAAACTGCTGCACATCGATTTCAGCGCCATCGGTAGTCATTCGGTTTCGCGTCTGCGAACAGCCAGCATCGTAGCCGAGCCGCTGCACCATACACCTGGCGCCAAGGCTCGCTCCCGTGCCGGACTGGTGCGATCGAGTCGCCGGCACGCACCGGAAAGCCGCCCCGCAGCCAAATGCGAGCAGCCAGGTTAACGCGGACGGACGGGCTGCGGACCCCGCGCCCCAGGGCGGGTTTCAAGGTCACTGCGACAACGGTCAATGCGAGTACCCAGCGCAAGCGTTCGCTTCTAAATTTACTCGCGTCCAAAGATCGCCTTTAGCACTTCATCCCTCGCTCCTCGGATAGCCCATCCACGTGGGCTCGGTTCCTGCAGGCACAAATGCGAGCTTTTACTCATATTCAGGATCTGCGCATCATGTTCTCGACCCACTCACTGCCTGGCCAACGGTCAAGCGCCAAAGCTGCGGCATTGCTGGCCATGGCGCTGTTGGCAGGCTGCGCGGCCGGACGCAACAGCGTCAAACCCGATGCCGTAGCGCTGGATCCGCAAGCGCTCGATGCCGGCTCAGCCATCTCACGCGCCGCGCTGGAGCGCAGTCAGCCCGCGACGGCATCGTGGTGGAAAGCTTATGGCGATCACCAGCTTGACAACCTCGTCGAGTTGGCCCTGGCGCACAGCCCCATGATGGACATGGCGGCGGCCCGGATTCGCCAGGCGCAGGGCGCGTTCGATACCGTGCACGCCGATACCCTGCCGAACGTGACGGGCGCAGCGAGCATCGCTGGCGAGCGCTTCTCCAACAATTACGGCTGGGGCACCTACGGCGGCACCTCCAATACCAACAACCAGTTGCTGGTCAGCGCTGACTATCATTTCGACTTCTGGGGCAAGCGCCGCGCACAGGTCGCCGTCAGCCAGGGGAACGTGCTCGCCAGCCGGGCAGAAGCCCAGGATGCGGCGCTGATGCTGCAGACCGGATTGGTCCAGACGTATATCCAGCTGGCATCGGTTTACCGGCTGCGGGACGTCGCACAGCAAGGCCTCGATCAGCGCCAGCAGATTCTGAAACTCGCCACCATTCGGCAAGGCGCCGGCCTGGACGACGACATTGATACGACGTCGCTGCGTGCCTCCATCAGTGAGACGCGCAGCGTCGTCGCCCAGCTCGATGGCGAAATCGATCGCCTACGACATGCCGTCGCCGCGCTGGCGGGAAAAGATCCTTCCTATGCGGAAGCGATCACCCGGCCTGAGCTGACCCGGCTTGGCGATCCGGCGCCGATCAGTCGTCTGCCGGCAGACTTGCTGGGTCATCGTCCCGACGTTATGGCGGCTCGTGAACGCGCCGAGGCAGCATCCCAAGGTATTCGGGCTGCCAAGGCTGCGTTCTATCCGGACATCGATCTCTCGCTCTTCGCTGGCGTACAGCGACTTGGTCTGGCCGATTTTCTCAGCGCAGGCAGTCTGGCGGCAGGCATCGTCCCGGCCATCTCGCTGCCGATCTTCGATGGTGGGCGTCTACGTGGCCAGCTGAAAGCGCGCACCGCCGACTACGACGCCGCGGTCAGCGATTACAACGCCACTCTGCTGCGTGCTTTGCAGGAAACCGCAGACGGTGTCACCGACCTGCAAGCGGCTTCCCGCCAGCAAAGCGAAGCCGCCGAACGCGTCGCACAACAACGACGCCTGGCTGACCTTCAGGCCACTCGCGCGAAGGCGCAGCTGGCCAGCCAGATCGACGTCTTGAACACCGATATTGCCGCACTGCTGGCCCAGCGCGATGTCATCAGCGCCGACGCCCGTGTGGCTGTCGCGCAGGTCGCGCTGATTCGGGCGCTCGGCGGCACCTACTCCACTTCGTCTTCGGAATCGCAGCAATGACTGAGCAGACTCAAAACACTGGCACCGGCCCGAACCCCGTCCGCCGTCGCCGCCGCATTCTGGCCATCGCGATTGCCGTCGCCGTTCTGGGCGGCGCCTATGGCATCGGGGCATGGATCACGGGCAATGTTTCGCGCAGCACGGACGATGCTTACGTGAACGGGCATTCGGTACTGCTGACCCCGCAGATCGCCGGCGTCGTAACCGCTATTCGCGCTGACGATACGAACCAGGTCAAGGCGGGCGATACGCTGGTCAACATCGACCCCAGCGACGCGCAAATCGAGTTCGATGCCGCACAGGCTCAACTGGCGCAGGTCGTGCGCACGGTACGCGGCCAATATGCCAGCGTCGAGCGGGCCGCCGCGGATATGCAGGTCGCCCAGACCGCGCTTGATCGTGCCCGTGCCGACCTGAAGGAGCGCCAGAGCATTGCCAATAGTGGCGCGATCACCGGCGAGGAAGTTCGCCATGCGCAGGATAGTGTTCATCAGGCCGAGGCGGTGCTCGCGGCGGCAGAAGAAGCCAGGGCGCTCGCGTTGACCCAGACGCAGGGCTCAACCAGGCTCGATGACCATCCGGCCGTCCGCGCCGCCACCGAGCACCTGCGTGCCGCGGCTCTGGCGATGGAGCGCACCCGCATTGTCGCGCCCGTCTCGGGCATGGTCAGTCAGCGTCGCGCGCAGGTGGGACGTCGTGTCGCGCCGGGTGATGCGCTGCTGTCGATCGTGCCATTGGATCAGCTGTGGGTCGATGCCAATTTCAAGGAAATCCAGTTGGACAAGATCTGCGCCGGCCAGGCGGCCACGCTGACGGCGGACGTGTACGGATCATCCGTGCGCTACCACGGCACGGTCGAAGGTATTGAAGCCGGTTCGGGCGCGGCATTCGCCCTGCTCCCGGCACAGAACGCCACCGGTAACTGGATCAAGGTGGTTCAACGCGTTCCGGTGCGCATCAGCATCGATCCGAAAGACCTCGCCAGCCATCCCTTGCGGGTGGGTGTGTCGATGCACGCCACGGTTAACGTCGAGAGCTGCACCCATGCGGTCGCTTCGGAAACAGCAGCTTCACAGAGCGATGAAACCGCTATCTACGACGCGCAGATCAAGGCGGCCGATGCGCGCGTCGCCAAAATCATCGCTGCCATCAACGACGCGGCGTCAAACTAGGAGCGTGCCATGAGTGCCCAGGCTCCTCGCATCACGCGGCCGATCGAAGTTCTGCATGGCGGCAAGCTCGCGCTTGCCGCGGTGACGATAGGGCTGGCCTCGTTTATGGCGGTGGTGGATATCACCATCGCCAACGTCTCGATCCCGACGATCTCGGGCAACGTCGGTGTCAGCGCCGAAGAGGGTGAATGGGTCATTACGTTGTTCGCCATCGCCAATGCGATCTTTATTCCCTTGACGGGCTGGTTGTCGCAACGGTTCGGTCAGGTCCGCTTGTTTGTCGGCGCCGTGGCGCTGTTCACCCTTGCCTCGATCCTGTGCGGAATGGCCTGGTCGTTCGAGTCGCTGTTGGCGTTCCGTATCCTGCAAGGCGCCGTAGCCGGGCCTATCGTGCCGCTGTCTCAAGCCTTGCTGGTGGCGATCTTCCCGCCAAACAAGCGCGCGCTCGCGGTCGCCATGTGGGCCATGGTCAACATGGCTGGCCCTGTTGCGGGCCCACTGCTTGGCGGCTGGATTACTGACCAGTACAGCTGGCCCTGGATCTTCATCGTCAACGCACCGGTTGGCGTGTTTGTCGTGGCGCTCACCGCCATCATGCTGCGCGGCCAGGACACTCCGACGAGGCTGCGGCCTGTCGACGTGATCGGCCTGGTCTTGCTCGCCGTTGCCATGAGTACGTTGCAGATCACGCTCGACCGCGGCCGTATCCTCGACTGGTTCTCTTCGCCAACGATCGTGGTGTGCGCCATCGTGGCCGTGCTTGCCCTGATTGGGCTGGTGATATGGGAGCTGGATGATGAGCACCCGGTGATCGACCTGCGCCTGTTTGCGCATCGCAACTTTGCTGCCGGCACCGCTGCCGTCTCTATCGGGTTCGGTGTGTACTTCGGTGCGATCGTATTGCTGCCGCTGTGGTTACAGACCAACATGAACTACAGCGCGACGTGGGCAGGCCTTGCCACCGCACCGCTGGGCCTGTTTGGCATCGTGCTGGCCCCGCTGATGGGTCGCTGGGTGGGGAGGTACGATCCACGTTTGCTGGCGAGCGGTGCATTCGTCACCTGGGCCCTGGTCGCGTTCTGGCGTTCAACCATGACCACCGATGTGGATTTCAACACGATCGCGCTCGGCTGCCTGGTGCAGGGTCTCGGTATCGCGTTCTTCCTGAGTCCGCTGGTAAGTCTCTCGCTGGCAGGCCTGCCGCAGGAGAAGCTTGCTGCTGCCAGTGGTCTACAGACGGCTATTCGCACGATGTCCGGCGCGCTCTTCAGCTCCATCGCGCTGACGCTTTGGGATCGCCGTGCCCGCGTCCATCAGAACCATCTGGTCGATGGCCTGAGCACACTCAACGACAACACCGCGCAGTCGGTGGCTGCCCTGCATAGCTCGGGCCTCTCCACTCAGCAGATCTGGGCGGCGATCGATCGGCAGGTAACCATTCAAGCGAACATGCTGTCGCTGAACGACTTCTTCTACCTGTCGATGGTCCTGTTCGCCCTCGCACTTGGCCTCGTCTGGTTGGCGCGCTCACCGCATGCGGTGAAGCACTAACCCCGTCCTTTTCTTTTGAGATCCAGCAAGGCACCGCGCCTGCATGGCTCGATTGTTCCCCCTGAAGAACGATACGTTTGATTATTACTGGCTTATCAACATATTGTTCTAAATATAGCCTGATCACATCGCCGGTTAGCCGGCTCAATCAGGAGCTCGCCATGAAACTGCTGCACATCGATTCCAGTGCCCTGGGAAGTTATTCCGTTTCGCGCCAGCTGACGGCCAGCATCGTGGCCGAGCTGAAGCTTCATACGCCTGGTGCCGAGGTCCGTTATCGGGATCTCGCTGCCGAACCGCTGCCGCATTGGACTCCGGTGCCGGATGCCAGCGACCCTGGCACCGTACTGGCCAGCCAGATGCTGGAGGAATTCCTGGATGCCGATGTCATCGTGATCGGCTCACCGATGTACAACTTCGGCATTTCCAGTCAGCTCAAGGCGTGGATCGATCGCGTCGCAGTGGCCGGGAAAACCTTCCGCTATACCGAGAAGGGCCCCGAAGGCCTTGCTGGCGCCAAACGGCTGATCATCGCCTCCAGCCGCGGCGGCAACTACAGCGGCGGTCCCGCTGTGGCCATGGACTTCCAGGAGTCCTATCTGCGCGCGGTGTTCAGTTTCCTCGGCGTTACCCAGTTGGAGTTCGTCCGCGCTGAAGGACTCAACATCAGTGACGAACACAAGGCAGAAGCACTGAAGTCAGCGCATGCCTCGATCGGCCCGATCGCCGCACAGATGGCCAAAGCCGCCTGAGCTTTTCACTTATGACGTGCGCAACGGCCCTTCGGGGCCGTTTGCGTTTGTAACTGTAGCGGTCAGTGGGACGCCAGTTGGCTCTATTCACGGGCTGCCCTCGCCCACCAGGCCCGCCAAGACCTTCGCCAGGTAAGGATTCTCAGACGGCCGCCACAACGATCGCACGCCTTGCGGATATCAAGGCGCAGCGCGGTACGGACGCCATTTCAGCCCGCAACAGCCCGCGCCCCCTCTTTGGCTTATAGGCCATCAGTCATGTTGCAAATCCAGTGCTTGCTTGTTGACAGCTCGAAACTCGGTGTTATAGTTAACTACAACACCACCCAACGAGTTCACCAAGGAGGCATGCCATGAAAGCGCAAAACCTAATCGCCATCGCCGCTGCCGTATTGATCACCAGCGCCAGCCTGTTCACCACCGCCAGCCTGAGCGGCGCCTCTTTCAACGGCGACAGCCAGCAGCAGGCGCCTAGCGAAATCAACGGCAAGAAGGTCATCAACCTGGCGCCGATCGTTGTTCATCCCAGCGCTGACGAACGTCGCGCCGCCGTTCTTCTGACCGATATCGGGGTCGCCGGCCTCGCCACGATGCCGATGCTGGGTCACGCGAGCGTAGGTACCGAGCAGAGCAGCCTGGTCAGATCGCAGTTGGCCATGCCCTACTATTCGTTTAGCAACAAGTTCGGTCGCATCAGCAAGGAATAACTTCATGACCATTACCTGGAACGACAGCGTCCCGATTTATCGCCAACTGCACCAGCACGTGGTGGCGATGATCCTGGACGGCGCCTTGAACGAGGGCGACCCGCTGCCGTCGGTACGCCAAGTGGCCGCGGATTTTCAGATCAATCCGTTGACTGTATCGAAGGCGTACCAGGAACTGGTCGACGAACAACTGGTCGAGAAACGGAGGGGTTTAGGCATGTTCGTCATCGAAGGCGCCCGCGAGGCGCTGCTGAAATCGGAACGCGAGCGGTTCCTGCGCGAAGAATGGCCGATGCTGTTTGCTCGACTCGAACGGCTGGGGCTGGATCTCAAGGCACTGATGCGCGAAGCACGCGCTGACAAGGATCAGACTAACAAGGAGGATCAATCATGAGCGCGGTGATCACGGCCAATGGCCTGAGCAAGCGGTACAAGTCCTCGCTGGCGCTGGACAATGTGAGTTTTCAGATCGCGCCCGGCCGCATCGTGGGGCTGATCGGCCCCAACGGTGCCGGCAAGACCACCGCGCTGAAGTCCATTCTTGGACTCACCGATTTCACTGGCGAACTCAACGTGCTGGGCTTCGACCCACGCAAGCAGCGCGACAAGCTGATGGGTGAGGTCTGCTTCATCGCCGATGTCGCGGTGCTGCCACGCTGGATCCGGGTGCGCGAGGTGGTCGATTTCGTCGCCAACGTGCATCCGCGCTTCGATCGCAAGAAGTGCGAAGCGTTTCTGGCCCGCACCAAGCTCACCCCCGACCAGCGCGTGCGGCAGATGTCCAAGGGCATGATCGTGCAGTTGCACCTGGCACTGGTGATGGCGATCGACGCCCGCCTGCTGATCCTGGATGAACCCACCCTCGGCCTGGACATCCTCTACCGCAAGCAGTTCTACCAGAACCTGCTGGAGGACTACTTCGACGAGAACAAGACGATCATCGTCACCACCCATCAGGTGGAGGAAGTCGAACACATTCTCACTGACCTGATGTTCATTCGCGACGGCAGGATCGTCCTGGATGCCGACATGGACGCGGTTGGCGAGCGTTTCATCGAAGTGATGGTGAACGCTGACAGGGCGCCCGCTGCCCGCGCCATGAAACCGCTGGACGAGCGCCAGGTGTTCGGCAAGAGCATTTTTCTGTTCGACGGCGTCGAACGGTCACAGCTGGAGGCGATGGGCGAAATCCGCCGGCCTTCCGTCAGCGATCTGTTCGTCGCCACCATGAAGGAAACCTACGCATGAAAACCTTCTATTGGCTCGTGAAGCGCGAGTTCTGGGAACACCGGGGCGGCTTTTTCTGGGCGCCGGTCATCACGGGTAGCGTGTTTCTGCTGCTGAACCTGATGGCCATTGTTGCCGGTGAAGTATGGGGCGGGATGCACGGTTTCTGCATGGGTATCTGCACTAACGGAACCAGCATGCACTCGCTCGCCAATGCGTTGGACCAGCAGTCCATGGACAAGGTCGGTGCGGGACTGGACCTGGTGATGTATTCATCCACCCTGATCATCGGCATGGTGCTTGGCTTTGTAGTGTTCTTCTACTGCCTCGGGTCGCTCTACGACGATCGTCGTGATCGCAGCCTGCTGTTCTGGAAATCCCTGCCGATCTCGGACTCCGCCACGGTACTGTCCAAGGTGATTGCCGCGACGGTGGTAGCTCCGTTCATCGCCTTGATCTGCGGTGTACTCGCCGGCATCGCGATGTTGTTGATGTTCGCCATAACCTTATCGTTTCACGGCGTCAGTGTGTGGCACCTGCTGACCCTGGCGCATCCGTTGCAGGTCATCGTCAACGTGATTGGCTCGATCCCACTGTACTTTCTGTGGGCGCTGCCGACGGTGGGCTGGCTGATGCTCTGCTCCGCCTGGGCACGCAGCAAGCCTTTCCTGTGGGCTCTGGCATTGCCGGTGGGTACCGGCATCGTCATCGGCTGGTTCAACCTGCTGGGCACGATGAATGTGGGCAACGGTTGGTTCTGGCGCGAAATCGTCGTCCGCGCCCTGTTCAGCATCTTCCCCGGCGGCTGGTTGAGGCTGGCCCAGGGCATGCAGATGGAGCAGCTCGGCGAAGATGGCCCGGAGCATGCGCTGGACTTCCTGAGCATCGGACACAGCTACGGCGTACTGGCCTCGCCTGACATCTGGATTGGCGTGGTTGCGGGAGCTGCCATGCTCGCCAGTGCTATCTGGTTCCGCCGCTGGCGCGACGACGCCTGAAGTAACACTCCACTTCCACTTGCACGGAGAACCCGCAATGTCTCACTCACGTTTGATCGGCGCATTCATCGTTTGCGGACTGATCGCCGGCTGCGGAAACAACTCGGATCACGTCAACATCATCAGCTCTGGCTACACCAGCATCGCCAATGGCGGCATTACCGTGAACGCCGGCACCGTCACCCTGCATAGTGCCGGTGCTCCCGATGCCACGATCAATGCCGGCGGTGATCTGAGCATCGGCGGCAATGCACTCACCACCGATGCTGCCCAGCGGGAACAGCTGCAGCACTACTACAACAGCGTGCTGGCCATACGCGACCACGGAATCGCCACCGGCAAAGCCGGTGCAGCGGTGGCCGGGGAAGCGATCAAAAGCGTCGCGTCGGGTCTGGCCAACGGAGATCCCGACCAGATCGGAAAACAGGTCGATGCCAAGGCGCAAAAAGTCACCGACGCCGCCATGAAGATCTGCCAGGACATCGATGGCATCAAGGCGGCGCAGGACAACCTTGCGACCCAGCTCCCCGCCTTCAAGCCTTACGCGGCAATCGTTGACGACGGTGATATCCGTGAGTGCCGGAGGGGCTCCAAGAGCTGACAACCGACGGCCTGCAAGGCTCGCTATCGAAAAGCAATTGATGAAACGACAACGGGTGCCGCGGCATCCGTTGTCGTTTCCACCAGCGCGATCAGCTATTCGCCGTGAATGCCGCCGCGCGTCAGGGCCAGCGGATCGAGTAGTTTCTTCAGTTCTTCTTTCGACAATCCCGTGGTTTCCAGCGCCACATCCATGATCGGCCGCTTTTCCTTGTAGGCCTTCTTCGCGGTCGCGGCGCCCTTCTCGTAACCGATCACCGGGTTCAGCGCCGTGACCAGAATCGGATTCATCGCCAGCGCCTGGTTCACCCGCTCGGTGTTGACCTTGAAACCGGCAATCGCCTTGTCGGCGAGCAGCACGCTGACATTGGCCAGGATATCGATCGACTGCAGCAGGTTGTAGGCGATCAGCGGCAACATCACGTTGAGCTGGAAATTGCCGGACTGCCCCGCAATCGTGATCGTCGCATCGTTGCCGATCACCTGTGCGGCGACCATCGCGGTCGCTTCCGGAATCACCGGGTTGACCTTGCCGGGCATGATCGACGAACCAGGCTGGAGTGCCGGCAATTCGATTTCGCCCAGACCGGCCAGCGGGCCGGAATTCATCCAGCGCAGATCGTTCGCGATTTTCATCAGCGCCACGGCAAGCGTCTTCAGCTGTCCGGATAGCTCTACCGCAGCGTCCTGCGATGCCATGCCCTCGAAATAATTCTCGGCCGCTTCGAACTTCACTCCAGTGAGCTTCTTCAGCTGTACGGCGACCGCCGGGCCGAACTTCGGATCGGCATTGATGCCCGTGCCGACCGCCGTACCACCCTGCGGCAAACGGCGCATGCGCTTGAGCGCATCCTCGATACGTTCGATCGCCGATGACAGTTGTGCCGACCAGCCGGACAGCTCCTGGCCAAACGTGATCGGCATGGCGTCCATCAGATGCGTGCGCCCGGTCTTGGGGGTGTTGCGCAACTCGCGGGCACGCTTGTCGATGGCTTTTCTCAGATGTTTCAGCGCCGGCAGCAATTGCTCACTGGTGGTGAGCGTGGCGCTGACATGAATCGCCGTCGGAATCACGTCATTCGAGCTTTGCCCATAGTTGACGTGGTCATTCGGGTGCACCTTGACGCCCCCCTTTACGGCAAGATGCGCGATCACCTCGTTCGCATTCATGTTGGTGCTGGTGCCCGACCCGGTCTGGAAGATGTCGATCGGGAACTGCGCGTCATGCTGCCCGTCCGCCACGGCCATCGAGGCCTTGCGAATCGCCGCCGCCTGGTTCTTTTTCAGATAGCCCAGGGACAGATTGACGTCGGCGGCGGCCGCCTTGATCAAGCCCAGCGCGCGAATGAACTGACGCGGCAGGTGCAGCCCGGAGATCGGGAAATTATCGATCGCACGCTGGGTCTGCGCGCCATACAGCGCGTCAGCCGGCACCTGCAATTCACCCATGCTGTCGTGCTCTTTGCGGAACGTGTTCATGTATAGCTGTCCTGTTCTCTTGGGGAAGGCCGCGGGCGGCAAACGACTCGACGATAGGAATGACTAACGATAGGAATGATTCGCAACAATTCAAGATCCCACCAGTCGCCCCGCTCGACGGCTGGAATCCGGCCGGGAATCCACACGTTGTAGAATGCGCGCTTTCCCGCTTTTCGGAACTGTCGATGTCCTTTCATGCCCTGACCGCCCTATCGCCACTGGACGGCCGCTACGCCGGCAAGGTTGAAGCGCTGCGCCCGATTTTCAGCGAATTTGGCCTGATGCATCGCCGCGTGCACGTCGAAATCGAGTGGCTGCTGGCACTTGCCGCCGACCCGCGGATCGTCGAATTGGCGCCGTTTACGGCTGAGCAGATCGGCGCACTGAAAGGCATCGCGGCCGATTTCAGCGTGAACGACGGCGCGCGGATCAAGGCGATCGAGGCGACCACCAATCACGACGTGAAAGCGGTCGAGTACTTCATCAAGGAACGCATCGGCACCGATGCCAGCCTTGCGCAGGCCAAGGAGTTCGTCCATTTCGCCTGCACCAGCGAGGACATCAATAACCTGTCCTACGCGCTGATGCTGAGCGACGCTCGTGAGCAGGTGCTGCTGCCAATGTTCGATGCGGTGATCGACCAGCTGCGCGCACTGGCACACGCGAATGCCGGGCTGCCGCTGCTTTCACGCACGCACGGGCAGACCGCGTCGCCCAGTACGCTGGGCAAGGAAATCGCGAACGTGGTGGCGCGCCTCGAACGCCAGCGCACGCAGCTCGCCGCGGTGGAAATCTCCGGCAAGATCAACGGTGCGGTCGGCAACTACAACGCCCATGTCATCACTTATCCGGAAGTGGACTGGCAGGATTTTTCGCAGCGTTTCGTGGAAAGCCTCGGCCTCGGCTACAACGCGTACACCACCCAGATCGAACCACATGACGGCGTCGCCGAGTACTGCGATGCGGTGCGCCGCGCCAACATCATCCTGATCGACCTGGCCCGCGACATCTGGGGTTACATTTCGCTGGGCTACTTCAAGCAATCGCTGAAGGCCGGCGAAGTAGGCTCCTCGACCATGCCGCACAAGGTCAACCCGATCGACTTCGAGAATGCCGAAGGCAACTTCGGCCTCGCCAATGCACTGCTCGGCCACTTCGCCGAGAAACTGCCGATCAGTCGCTGGCAGCGCGACCTCACCGACTCCACCGTGCTGCGCGCGCTCGGCACGGCGTTTGGCCATACGCTGGTTGCGCTGGAATCGTTGAAGAAGGGTCTGGGCAAGCTCACGGTGAACCCCGAGCGGATCGCCGCCGACCTCGATGCCAGCTGGGAGGTGCTCGCCGAAGCGGTGCAGACCGTCATGCGCCGTTACGGCCTGCCCGAGCCGTACGAGCAGCTCAAGGCACTTACCCGTGGCCAGGGCATTACACAGGAGTCGATGCGCAGCTTCATTGACAGTCTGGATCTGCCGGCAGACGCCAAACAGCGACTGCAGGCGTTGACGCCGGGTAGCTATATCGGACAAGCAATAGAACTGGCTAAGGCGATCTGACCAGGTGCCCGTCGGACACCAGCCAACGCCATGTCGCCCGTAGCGGAGTTCTTCACTTACGCCGCCGTGGGCGCGGCCGCCCAGCTGATCGACGGGTCGCTGGGCATGGCTTATGGCGTGACTTCGGCCGGCATGTTGCTGGGTCTTGGCATGCCGCCGGCGATGGCCAGCGCCAGCGTGCATTACGCCGAAACCTTTACCAGTGGTGCGTCCGGTATCAGTCACTTGTTCGCCGGCAACGTTCGCTGGAAGCTGTTTTTCATGCTGGTGATACCCGGTGTGATCGGCGCGGTGATCGGCGCAAATCTGCTGACTCATCTGCCGGTCCATTGGGTGCGGGTGTTGTTGACGCCGTACTTGTTGCTGATCGGTCTGTTCCTGCTGTTTCGCACTAGCCGCTCTGAGGGATTTCGAAGCGAAGTGCCACGCGACACCGCTCCGTTAGGCCTGGTGGCCGGCTTCCTCGATGCCGTGGGTGGTGGTGGCTGGAGCGCACTGACGGTGACCACCCTGGTCGCCCGCAAAATGGAACCGCGTCGCGTGATCGGCAGCGTGCATCTGGCCAAGTGCGTGGTGAGCGCAGCGGCCAGTGCCACGTTCCTGTTGAGCATCGGTGCGGGCAAGCCCTTGGTGATGCTGGGCCTGATCGTCGGCGGTGTCGTCGCCGCACCGTTCGGCGCCTTGCTCGCACGCCGGATGCCGCCAAGGCTCGCCACCCTGCTTGCCGGGCTGACCGTGCTCGGGCTGGGTGTCAACAACGCGATCAGCCTGTTGCGCTGAACGGTCGCGCCCTGATCCGCCAGAGCACCGCTACAATGGTGCATGGCCATCTCCAAACCCTCCCGCAAGCCCCTCCCGCTCGAAGTCCGCGGCACCGCAAAGCAGCCTCTGGGCATGAGTCCGGCGCAGTTTTTGCGCGACTACTGGCAGAAACGGCCGCTGCTGATCCGCAACGCATTTGCCGATTTTGTACCGCCGCTGGAACCGAACGATCTGGCCGGACTGGCATGCGAGCCAGCCGCCTTGGCACGACTGATCGTGCACGACGAAAAGCGCGATCGCTGGCATGTTCATCCCGGTCCATTGACTGAAGACGACTTCGCCAAGACACCAAACACCCACTGGACGTTGCTGGTACAGGATGTCGACAAGTGGGATGCCGATGTCGCGCAGCTGCTTGAGCACTTCAGCTTTCTGCCGAGCTGGCGCGTGGATGACATCATGATCTCTTACGCCGAAGCAGGTGGCGGCGTCGGTGCGCATGTCGATCAATACGACGTGTTTCTGCTGCAGGGCCTCGGCCAGCGCCACTGGGGCATCAGCGATGATCCGGCGGCACCGAAAGAGTTTCGCCATGACGTCGAACTGAAACAGCTCGCCCAATTCGAGCCGACTCACGAATGGCTGCTGGACCCGGGCGACATGTTGTATCTGCCGCCGGGTGTGCCACACGACGGCGTGGCTTTCGGCGGCCCCTGCATGACGATCTCCATCGGCATGCGTGCACCATCGCAAGCCGAGCTAACCGGCGACCTGGCCGACCATATCGCCGAGCACCTGCCGGAAGAATTGCGCTATGCCGATCCCGATCTGAAGCCGGCCAAGCACACCGGCGAGATCGATCGTGCGGCTATCGCCCGCCTGCGCACGGCCCTGCCGTTTGCCGCTGCGTTGAGCGACGACATGTTGCGGGACTGGTTCGGCCGCTTCATCACCCGCTACCGCAACGCGCAGGTGCCCGCAGCATTGGAAAAACCGCTGGATGAAGCTGCCCTGATCAAACAGCTCAAGGCGGGCGCACTGTTGCTGCGTCACCCATGGTCGCGGCTGGCCTGGACGCGGCTGGCCAGGGGCGCTGGGAAATCCGATGGCACGTTATACGTGAGCGGCCACGCCTATCCTGCGACCACTGCGCTGGCGCAGCAGTTGTGCGAGCAACGCTCGCTCAGCACAATCGGCGGAAAATCCGGAAGCAGCGAACTCGCGCTGTTGCTCGCACTGGTCAATGACGGTCATCTGCTGCTGCAAAAATCCCGACGCCGATGAAGCTGCAAAACTTCCACGTTGAAGTTGCCAACTGGTCACACGAGGGCCAACGCACGGCCCTGCTCAACCTGCGCTACACCGTATTTGTGCAGGAACAGGGAGTGCCCGAGGAGCGCGAACGGGACGAACTCGATGGCGACTGCTGGCACGTGCTGGCACGCGACCATGCCGGCGTGCCAATCGGCTGTGGCCGGCTCACCCCCGAACACAAGATTGGCCGTATGGCCGTGCGCAAGGAATGGCGCGGCTACGGTGTCGGCACCGGTTTGCTGCGCGAACTGATTGGACGCGCCCGCACTCAGGGTTGGCCGGAAGTGGCGCTGGACGCGCAGGTCAGTGCGATCAGCTTCTACGAACGCGAGGGATTCAGCGCGCATGGCGACGTGTTCGACGATGCCGGCCTGCCGCACCGAAAAATGCGCATGACGCTGCCATCGATCTCCGATGAGTCTGAGCAAGCACAGGAAGAAGTGGGCGCGCCCCTGATCAGCCCGCTGCCTGCCGGTAGCCGTAGCGAAACCGCGGCCAGCCGATTACAACTGCTGCGCGAAGTGCGGCATCGGCTGGCGGTTTATCTGCCCTTGCTCGACAACGACAGTTTCGCCAGCGTTGAAGAACTGGCGGAGCTGCGACGCATCGCCATTTCCGGCCGCGGTGCGCAGATCCGCATCCTGCTGCACGATCCGGCCGCCGCGCTGCGCAACGATCATCGGTTGATCGCCTTGGCGCAACGCCTGCCCAGCGCGTTGCAGGTTCGCATGCCGGTGGAAGAAGCCGACCTGGCCTACGTCTCCGCCTATCTGCTCAACGATGTCGGCGGCTATCTATTCCTGCCCGAGGCAAATCGGCCGCAGGGTCGTGCCGCCAGCCGTGATCGCGCGTCGCAGGCACCGCTGCAGCAGCATTTCGACGAAGTATGGGAGCGTGCAGAGCGCGCCACGGTGCTGCAGCCACTAGGCATCTAGCTGCGCTGATCGATCCGGCCTGATCCATTGGCCACGGCACCCTGCCGAATCCGGCTGAACGACAGCAGACCCGATAATTCCTGCGGCAGATCGCCACGAGCAGGCAAAACGGCGCATGAAATCGCCAACTGTAGCGAAAAAGCGCCGATTGACCGACTCAAACACCAGCCAACGGCCCGTTCCAAACACTTTGCGGGTTGCCGCGTCGCAGCAGGGCAAGGCTATAATTGACGGGATTCTCTCCAAGCATCCCTTTGAAGGCTCGGTCGGGCTTGAATACCGACAGATAACCGCGACTTCAAGTTCACATGGATGGTTGCAAGCATCCCTTCCCTGCCGGTGGTGACGTGAGTACAAACCTGATTCGCGAGTTCTTCGAGTCCTCCCAACTCGCTGGCGGCAACGCCGATTATGTTGAATCGCTTTATGACGCCTGGCTGGCCGACACCTCGTCGGTACCCGCCGAGTGGAGCAAATACTTTGAGACCTTCAAGGGTCGCGAGTCTGGGGATGTTTCCCACACCGCGGCCATTGCGCGAATCGAAGCGGCGCAGAAACAGCGCTACACAAACGGCGGCGCTGCCGCCCCGGTAAGCGACGAGCACGCACGCAAGCAGGCCGGCGTATTGCGCCTGCTGACTGCCTATCGCTCGCGCGGCCATCTCGCTGCCAATCTCGATCCGCTCGGCCTGACCGAGAAGATGTCGGCGCCGGATCTCGGCCTCGCCTTCCATGGTCTGGGCGATGCCGACCTGGATACCGAATTCGACACCGGCAATTACGCCGGCAACGGTCAGCGGCTGAAACTGCGCGAACTGCTCGCGCGGCTGCAGCAGACCTACGCCAGCACGATCGGCGCCGAGTTCATGTACATCAGCAATCATGAGCAGCGCAACTGGATCTACAGCCGGCTGGAACAGGCCGCGGGCAAGAGCAGCCTGGACAAGTCCGGCAAGCAGCGCGTGCTGGATGGCCTGACCGCAGCTGAAGGCCTGGAACGCTACCTGCATACCAAGTACGTCGGCCAGAAGCGCTTCTCGCTGGAAGGCGGCGACAGCCTGATCCCGATGATCGACGACGTCGTGCGTGCTGCCGGCGACAACGGCATCAAGGAGCTGGTGATCGGCATGGCCCATCGCGGCCGCTTGAACGTGCTGGTCAATATCCTGGGCAAGCCGCCGAAAACTTTGTTCGACGAGTTCGAAGGCAAGTTCGAGCATCCGGATGACCCGGCCCATTCGGGCGACGTGAAGTACCACCTGGGCTTCTCCGCCGACGTCAAGACGCCCAACGGTGGCGTGCACGTGGCGCTGGCGTTCAACCCATCCCATCTGGAGATCGTCAATCCAGTGGTGGCAGGCTCGGTGCATGCGCGCCAGACCCGCCGCCGCGACACCACGCACACGCAGTCACTGGCCGTACTGATCCATGGCGACGCCGCCATGGCCGGCCAGGGCGTGAACATGGAGTTGCTCAACATGTCGCAGGCCCGCGGTTTCAAGATCGGCGGCAGCATGCACATCGTGATCAACAACCAGGTTGGTTTCACCACGTCCAATCCGCAGGACGCCCGCTCCACCATGTACTGCACCGACCTGGCGAAGATGGTCAACGCGCCGGTCTTTCATGTGAATGGCGACGATCCGGAAGCGGTGATCGCGGTCACTCGCCTCGCCTACGATTTCCGCAAACAGTTCCGCCGCGACGTGGTGATCGATCTGGTCTGCTACCGCCGTCACGGCCACAACGAAGCGGACGAGCCGGCGGCGACGCAGCCGGTGATGTACAAGGTGATCCGCCAGCTGCCCACCACGCGCGACCTGTACCAGCAGAAGCTGGTCAAGGAAGGCGTGCTGGCCGAAGGCGACGCGCAGAAGCAGTTCGAGGCGTATCGCGAGCGGCTGGAAGCAGGCGCACCGATGACCGAACTCGATCTGTCGCCGACTCGCGACGGCCATGTCGACTGGGCCCGTTTCATCGGTGGCAAGCTGTCGACCCCGATCGACACCACGGTTGCGAAAGCGAAGCTGCAGGAACTCTGCAGCAAGATCCTCACGCTACCTGCCGACATCACGTTGCAGGCGCGCGTGGCGAAGATCTACGACGACCGCCGCAAGATGGCCTCCGGCGAGCAGCCCGCTGACTGGGGTTTCGCCGAAAACCTGGCCTACGCCACGCTGATCGATGCTGGCAGCGACATGCGCCTGGTCGGCCAGGATTCCGGCCGCGGCACGTTCTTCCATCGTCATGCCGTGCTGCATGACCAGCAGGACGGCCACACCTACATGCCGCTGGCGACGCTGCGCGATGGCGCCGACGTCGAAGTGATCGACTCGCTGCTTAGCGAAGAAGCGGTGATGGCATTCGAGTACGGCCACTCCACTACCGATCCGGACACGCTCAACATCTGGGAGGGCCAGTTCGGCGATTTCGCGAACGGTGCACAAGTCGTCATCGACCAGTTCATCAGTTCCGGTGAGGCGAAGTGGAACCGCCTGTGCGGCCTGGTGCTATTGCTGCCGCATGGCTACGAAGGCGCGGGTCCGGAACATTCCTCGGCACGTCTCGAACGCTTCCTGCAGATGTGCGCGATGGAGAACATGCAGGTCTGCGTGCCGACCACGCCAGCGCAGGATTTCCACATGATCCGCCGGCAGATGCTGCGCCCGGTGCGCAAGCCGCTGATCGTGATGACACCGAAGTCATTGCTGCGCCACAAGCTGGCGGTGTCCTCGCTGGACGAGCTGGCCAACGGCAGCTTCCAGCTGGTGATCGGCGAACATCGCGAGCTGCCGGCGAAGAAGGTCAAGCGGGTCGTGCTGTGTTCGGGCAAGGTCTATTACGACCTGCTGGAAGAAGCCGACAAGCGTGGTGTCACCGACGTGGCGATCGTGCGTGTCGAGCAGCTGTATCCGTTCCCGCGCGCCGAAGTCACCGCTGAATTGAACAAATATCCTGCCACCAAGGAAGTGATCTGGTGCCAGGAAGAACCGATGAACCAGGGTGCCTGGTTCCAGATCCGTCATCACCTGCAGGCCTGCATCGGCAGCAAGCACAGCCTCTCCTATGCGGGACGCGCGCGCTCGCCGGCACCGGCCGCCGGTCATCTCAATACCCATATTGCCGAACAGGCAGCGCTCGTCGAACAGGCGCTGGTTGCACCCGTCGGCACCGATCACTCCGCGGAGTAAGACAAACATGTCCATTGAAGTCAAAGTCCCTGTCCTGCCCGAGTCTGTCTCCGACGCCACTATCGCCAGCTGGCACAAGAAGGCCGGCGATGCCGTCAAGCGTGATGAGAACCTGGTCGATCTCGAAACCGACAAGGTGGTGCTGGAAGTACCCTCCCCGGTCGACGGCGTGCTGAAGGAAATCCGCCACCAGGTCGGTGACACGGTAAACAGCCAGCAGATCATCGCGATCATCGAGGAAGGTGCCGCCGCTGCCGCGCCGGCCCCGGCGAAGGAAGAGCCCAAAGCAAGCGCTGCTGCAGTCGCTGCTGCGCCGACAGCCAGCGCACCGAAAACCGCTGCCAAGGGTGCTGAAGATCTCTCCCCTGCCGGCCTGCGCGTTGCTACCGAACAGAACATCGACGCATCCAAGGTCGCTGGTACCGGCCGCGACGGCCGCGTGACCAAGGAAGACCTGGTCAATTACGGCAAGGGCGGCAGCGCCGCTGCACCGGCCGCCAAGCCGACCCCGGGCGCGCGTCCGGAAGAGCGCGTGCCGATGACCCGCATGCGCGCGAAGATCGCCGAGCGCCTGATGCAGTCGAAGAACTCGATCGCGATGCTGACCTCGTTCAACGAGGTGAACCTCGCCGAAGTCGTGAAGATGCGCAAGTCGCTTGGCGACGCGTTCCAGAAGGAACATGGCATCAAGCTCGGCTTCATGAGCTTCTTCGTCAAGGCCGCTGCCGAGGCGCTCAAGCGCTATCCGGTAGTCAATGCGTCGGTGGATGGCAACGACGTCATCTATCACGGCTACCAGGACATCTCGATCGCCGTGTCCACCGAAAAGGGTCTGGTCACTCCGGTGCTGCGCGACGTGCAGAACATGGGCTTTGCCGATATCGAACAGGGCATCGCCGATTACGCAAAGAAAGCGCGCGACGGCAAGCTGTCGCTGGATGATCTGCAGGGCGGCACGTTCACGATCACCAACGGCGGCACGTTCGGCTCGTTGCTGTCGACGCCGATCGTCAATCCGCCGCAGAGCGCCATCCTGGGCATGCATACGATCAAGGATCGCGCGATCGTCGAGAACGGCCAGATCATCGCCGCACCGATGATGTACATCGCGATCTCCTACGACCACCGCATCATCGATGGCAAGGACGCGGTACTGTTCCTGGTCGATATCAAGAACCAGCTGGAAAATCCGCAGCGCATGCTGCTTGGTCTCTAAACGCTTGAAGCCCCTCTCCCACCGGGAGAGGGACTGGGGTGAGGGTTTGGCTATACCGCAACGCCTCGCTCCGCCCGTACCCTCACCCGGCCTTCGGCCACCCTCTCCCGATGGGAGAGGGACAAAACGAGAAACGACATGAGCGACAAATTCGACGTTATCGTCATCGGCGCCGGCCCGGCCGGCTATGTGGCTGCGATTCGCGCCGCGCAGCTGGGCCTGAAGACCGCCTGCGTCGACGCCTTCACCGGCAAGGACGGCAAGCAAGCGCTTGGCGGCACCTGCCTCAACGTGGGTTGCATTCCGTCCAAGGCGCTGCTCGACTCCTCGCGCCAGTTCCATAACCTCACGCACAACTTCGGTGTACACGGCATCAGTGCCGACAACGCACGCATCGATGTGCCGACCTTCGTCGGCCGCAAGGACAAGATCGTCAAGCAGTTCACCGGCGGCGTGGCGCAATTGTTCAAGGCCAACAAGATCACGCCGTTCTTCGGTACGGGCAAGCTGCTCAAAGGCAACGACGTCGAAATCACTGGTCCGGACGGCGCCAAGCAGACCATCAGCGCGACCAATGTGATCCTCGCCTCCGGCTCGGTGCCGATCGAGCTGCCGTTCGCGAAGTTCGACGGCAAGGCCATCGTCGACAACGCCGGCGCGCTGGATTTCACCGAAGTGCCGAAGCGCCTCGGCGTGATCGGCGCAGGCGTGATCGGCCTGGAGCTCGGCAGTGTATGGAAGCGCCTGGGTGCCGACGTCACCATCATCGAAGCGTTGCCTGACTTCCTCAGCGTCGCGGATGCAGACATCTCCAAGATCGCGCTGCGCGAGTTCGGCAAACAGGGCCTCAATATCAAGCTCGGTGCGAAACTCGGCAAGGCCGAGGTCAAGAACGACGGCGTGCATCTCACCTACACCGACAAGGACGGCGAGCAGAGCCTCATCGTCGACAAGCTGCTGGTCGCCGTGGGCCGTCGCGCCTACACCGACGGCCTGCTCGCCGCCGATACCGGCGTGAAGCTGGACGAGCGCGGTCGCATCGTGGTCGACGAACACAACCACACCGGCGTGGACGGCGTATGGGCCATCGGCGACGCCGTGCGCGGCCCGATGCTCGCGCACAAGGGTTCCGAGGAAGGCGTGGCAGTGGCCGAGTGGATTGCCGGCAAGGCTGGCCATGTGAACTACGACACGATTCCGTGGGTGATCTATACCGAACCGGAGATTGCGTGGGCCGGCAAGACCGAGAAGGAACTCAAGGACGCCGGGATTCCCTACAAGATCGGCACCTTCCCGTTCGCTGCCATCGGTCGTGCGGTCGCGATGAACGAAGCTGTCGGTCAGGTCAAGGTGATTGCCCATGCCGATACCGATCGCGTGCTTGGCGTGCACATGGTCGGCCCGGGCGTATCCGAGCTGATCGCCGAAGCCGTGGTGACGATGGAGTTCAAGGGCTCCGCCGAGGATCTGGCGCGCATCGTTCATGCGCATCCGACACTGTCCGAGGCCGTGCACGAGGCCGCGTTGTCGGTCGACAAGCGCGCCATTCACAAGGGCAATTAATGACGGCAGACGTGAACTTTCACGACCTGTACGTATGATTCACAACCCGTCCCGAGAACCTGTGCGAGGCTCTCGGGACGGGTTTCGCGTTTCTGGAGGTATGCGTGGCTGAAGTGACTTCCCTGTGTGTCTACTGCGGCTCCAGCAGTGGCAAGCACCCCGAATACGCCGAGCAGGCACACGCCTTCGGCACTGAAATGGCGCGTCGTGGCATCTCGCTGGTTTATGGCGGCGGCAAGGTTGGACTGATGGGCACCGTGGCCGATGCCGTGCTGGCTGCAGGCGGCAAGGTGATCGGTGTCATTCCACGTCAGCTGGTGGAGCGCGAAGTCGCGCATCCCGGCCTGAGCGAAATGCACGTGGTCGAAACCATGCACCAGCGCAAGACGCGTATGTATGAGTTGTCCGACGCGTTTGTCGCCCTGCCCGGCGGCTTCGGCACCATGGACGAGATGTTCGAGATGCTGACTTGGGCGCAGCTCGGACTGCATCGCTATCCCTGCGCCTTCCTCGATGTACGCGGCTATTACAGCCAACTGCGAGGGATGATGGATCACATGGTAGACGAAGGTTTTGTACGCTCGGCGCAACGAGACAGCGTATGGTTCGGTGACGACATGACGCAGCTGTTCGAGTGGATGCAGGGTTACCAGGGCGACAAGGTCGCGCACTGGATCGACGAGAGCAGCGTCCACGCTTGAGCCGTGCTCCCTCCCCTGGAACAGGGGGGCTGGGGTGGGGTTGCTCTTCGTCCAGGAGATCAAAAGCCACCCCCTTCCAACCTCCCCCTGCAAGCAGGGGGAGGAGCAAAGCGGGTTAGTTTCGGCGCCATCGAAAGATCATTAACAAGCTCCAGTCTGCACAGCGTTTCAACCGGAGGATTCGACATGAGCACGTTTCAAGCGTTTCGCATTCACAATGACGACGCCGGTTATCGCAGCGGGAGGGAGTCGATCAGTGTCGATGCATTGTCGCCCGGCGAAGTACTGATCAAGACCGCGTATTCATCGGTGAACTTCAAGGACGCGCTGGCCGGCACCGGCAAGGGCAAGATCCTGCGCCAGTTTCCGCTGAACGGCGGTATCGACGTAGCCGGTCATGTGGTCGCCTCCACCGATCCGGGGTTCAAGGAAGGTGACGCGGTACTGTGCACCGGCTCGGGCCTGTCCGAGACGCGCGATGGCGGCTACGGCGAGTACGCGCGGTTGCAGGCGCGCTGGACGATTGCGTTGCCATCGGGCCTGAGCCTGCGCGAAAGCATGATCATCGGTACGGCCGGCTTTACGGCCGCACTCGCGGTGCTGCGCATGCAGGACAACCGGCAAACGCCGGCACTGGGACCGATCGCGGTGACCGGTGCCAGCGGCGGTGTGGGCATGCTGGCGATCGATATCTTCACCCGCGCCGGTTACCAGGTGCACGCCATTAGCGGCAAGGCCGATCACTTCGATTTTCTGCGTAACCTCGGCGCAGAGGAATGCATCGACCGTCACCAGCTCGCCTTCAGCGGCAAGCCGCTGGACTCCACCCGCTTCGGCGGCGCCCTGGATAACGTCGGCGGCGCGATGCTGGCCGGCCGGTTGCCGCAGATTGCGCCCTACGGCAACGTGGCGATCTGCGGCAATGCCGGCGGCATCGCGCTCAACAGCACCGTCATGCCGTTCATCATCCGCGGCGCGAGCCTGCTCGGCATCGCTACCGCCGGCACCGCCCGGGATATCCGTGATGAAGTCTGGCGGCGCCTGGCCAGTGACTGGAAACCACAGCACCTGGAACGTATCGCCACGCGTGAAGTTACGCTTGCTGAGCTACCCGAGGTGTTCGAGCGTATGCTCGCTGGCAACTCCTTCGGCCGCACGATAGTGCGCGTCGATAGCACGCTTTGACCAAGCCGTGCTTGGAAGTCCCGTCGCCACCGCTTAGAATCAACGAAACTCGCTGGGAAATATCACCTTATGGCACGCATCCTGATCGTCGACGATTCGCCGTCCCAACTGCTGGGCATCAAGCGTATCGTCGAAAAACTCGGCCATGAGACCCTCTCCGCCGAAGATGGTGCCGCCGGCGTCGAGGTGGCGAAGCTGGAGAAGCCCGATCTGATCCTGATGGATGTGGTGATGCCGAACCTCAATGGGTTTCAGGCCACCCGCACGATCAGCAAGAATCCGGACACTGCGCATATTCCGATCATCCTGGTGACCACCAAGGATCAGGAGACCGACAAGGTCTGGGGCATGCGCCAGGGCGCCAAGGCCTATGTGACCAAGCCGATCAAAGAAGAGGATCTGATCAAGGCATTGCAGGAATTTCTGCCGGCCTGATTTCGCAGCGACTCCGGTTCGTGAAGACGGCGCCCATGGGCGCCGCTTTTCATTTAAAGGCCGCTCACTCCAAGCCTTTCATTCGCGCACTTCCAGCCAGGCCGAGATCAATCACCGGCGCGGATCGTAGTCCTTGAATTGATCGCGCAACGACTCGTAAGCATCGCGCTGAGTATCGTTCTCCGCCACCGGCGCACGGATCGACAGTTCCACTAGTTGGTCGCCCGGATGCGTTCCCGGCATGCCGCGGCCTTTCAGGCGCAACTTGCGCCCCGATTGCGAACCCGCCGGGATGCGCAGATCCACCGTGCCGGCCAACGTCGGTACGGGCACGGTAGCACCCAGCGCCGCCTCCCACGGTGCAATCGGCAGTACGTGCACCACGTTGCGGCCGTCCAGACGGAAGCGCGCATCGTCGCGAACTCCCACTTCCAGCAACAGGTCGCCGTTGGGGCCACCGGCCGCGCCTGGCTGCCCCTGGCCTGACAGGCGAATCACCTGCCCTGGCTTGATGCCCGCGGGAATCTTTACCTGCAGCACGCGTTCGCCAGCCGACGAGTCCTGCATCGACAGACGCGTGTGACCGCCATCAAATGCCGTCTGCAGGTCAATCTGCACCTGCGCCTGGATATCATGGCCACGCCGTGGACGCGGATGGCCGCCACGTTGGCCACCGGCAGCACTTCGGCCAAACAGGCTCTCGAAGAAATCGCTGAAATCGCCGTCCCCGGCATCCCCGAAACCCTGCTCGTGCCCGTGCCAGCCCGGCGGCGGACGGAATTGCTCACCCTGCCGGTAGCCACCGGCGCGCACCTGATCGTAGGCGCGGCGCTTCTCGGTGTCCTTGAGCACCTCGTTGGCCTCATTGACGGCCTTGAATTTCTCCTCGGCGCCGGCGTCCTTGTTCTTGTCCGGGTGGTACTTGCGCGCCAGCTTGCGATACGCCGATTTGATCTCGGTCTCGCTGGCATCAGGCTTCACGCCAAGAATGTCGTAATAGTCTTTGAATTCCACTTGCCAATCCCCAAGAGCCTGTTTATGACCTCCCCGTAGCCCGCGCCGGGATCTGTTTGCGCGCAGGCCAAGGAAGAATGAGGGAGTGTACGTCCGTACACGACCGAATGATGACGCCGGCCTGCGCGCAAACAGACCCGTCCCGAAGGGGAGGTCATAAACAGGCTCTAACGCAAACCCGCGGCGGATGATTATCCGCCGCGGGGAGTCCTACAACCTACCTCGGCTCAGTGGCCGCTGTTGATGGTAATGCGTCGCGGCGCTTCCAGCGCTTTCTTGGGTATCACGATTTCCAGCACACCTAACTTGCCGTTGGCGGTAATGCCCTCGGCGTCGGCGCTGTCCGGCAACGCAAAACGGCGATGGAATACGCCACGAGCGCGCTCCACCCGCGTGAATTTACCGTCCTGGCCGCCGTTGCCAGTAGCGAGCCCGTCGCTGCGCTCACCCTTGATGGTGAGCACGCCCTTGTCCATGCTCACTTCGATCTGCGCAGGATCCACGCCCGGGATATCGGCCAGGATCACAAAACGCTGCTCGTCTTCGCGGATGTCCACCCGCGGCGCCCATTGGCTGGTCACGACGCTGGAGGCATCACTGTCCTGCGGCTGCAGGAATCGCTCAAACGCCTGCCGGATTTCCTCGGGCAGGTTGTTGCTGCTGTTCCAGATGGAATGACGACCTACATGCATTTCTGTCTCCTCGAATGGATTGCGGTGCAATCACCGCCTGTGACAGAAAATAGGTGCGCCCACGGACGATTCAAGGCGACAGTTGCCCTCGGGCGGCTTAGGATGGCCGGGTCCCCTATCCCCCGTTTGAGATCCGCATGACCATTCAGCCCGGCAGCACCATCCCCGACACCTCCATTCAGGTCATTGACGGCGACATGCAACCACGCCAGACCGGAGAGCTGTTCGCCGGAAAAAAGGTGGTGCTGTTCGGCGTGCCCGGTGCGTTCACTCCAACCTGTTCGAACAAGCATCTGCCCGGTTATGTGCAGCATTTCGCCGACTTCCTCGAACGCGGTATCACGGTGATGTGTCTGGCAGTCAACGATGCCTATGTGATGAAGGCATGGGGTGCTTCCCAGCAGGTTCCCGCCGGCCTGCTGATGCTTGCCGACGGCAATGCCAGTTTCACCCGCGCCCTGGGCCTGGAATTGGACGGTACTGCTTTTGGCATGGGCCTGCGGGCACGCCGGTTCGCGCTTTACGCAGAAGATGGCGTCGTGCGTCTGCTGCAGATCGATGCACCCGGCGAATTTCGCGTCTCCAGTGCGGAGGCGATGCTTGAGGCAATCGCTGGTTGAGGCCGCGATGCCTCAACCGCAGCGTCACCCTGTGAAGAGCATTAACGCGTCTGAAGTTGCACCAGCCAGGCGGCGGGCCGCTGAACTCAAACGTTAGCCGTACTTCCCTCAGGGTGCCTGCACGCTGGCCGCCTGTTTAAGCAGTGCATCGATGTCAGCACGCCGCAACAGGCGGCCGTCGAGCAGCACGGCGTTGATGCGTCTGGCGTTGTGAATATCTCGGGTAGGGTCCGCGTCCAGCAATACAAGGTCCGCGCGTTTGCCAACCGCCACCGAGCCACTGGTGTCTGCGATGCCAAGGAATCTCGCAGGCTCAAGCGTGGCCGAGTAAAGCGCCTCGCGGGGTGTGAGTCCGGACTCGACCAGCAGTTCCATCTCCTCATGCAGGGCAAAGCCCGGATAGACCCCGGGCATGGGCGAGTCGGTTCCCGCCATGATCGGCACGCCGGCCTGGTGCATGAAGGACACGATCTGGTGGGCGATCGGCCAGCGCAGCTTCGCCAGCGCGGCGTCTTGTGCCGTGTAACTGGCAACGAATCGCTGCCAACGCATGCGTTCGTCCGCGCGCAGAAATTGCCGGCGTGGGTCTGTTCCGGGCGAACCGCTTTTTCCCATCGAATCTTCATCGGCGAGCACCGGCGTCGGAACTTGCACCTGTCCGGTGACAACAAGCGACCTGGCGATACCACGGCAGATAGCGGGATCGAACGCGTTCAGCGTCCTCGCTTCTTGCGTATCGCGCCGCTCAGTCAACGCGTCGCCATCGATGTCGCGACGCTGCTGGAGCAGTTGCGCTTCGATAGAGGAGCAAGCCTCATATGCCTGCATCAGATGCTCGTTGCTGCGCTGGCCCGCTGCGGCAGCGACCAGCAGCGGTACGCCCGCAGGTACATGACCAACCACGGGCAGCGAGCGCCCGTGCGCGGCAGCGAGAATGGCACGCCAGTTCGAAGCCGGGACGTCAGAGAAAACCTTGATGAAATCGGCACCCGCGTCGGCAGCTGCATCGACCTGGTGGGCCGCATCGTCTGGCGAACTGCCGTGCACAGAAATACCGGCAGCAAGGATGCGCGGCGCGATGAGTTCGCCACCTTCCAGCGCCTTGCGCCATCGATTTACCAATACCATCGACGGCGCGTCCCCGCGCATCTCGCGCACGCCGGTAATTCCATTGGCGACGTAGAGCGGAAACGACCAGTCGTTCGGTGGACGATGCGAGGAGAGGTTGAATAGGTGGACGTGCATGTCCACCAGGCCCGGAATCAGGAACCGTCCGTGGCCGTCGACGCGCTGCGCTGATGAAGGAATATGAGCGTCCTGCGGCGCCTCGATGGAGACGATGCGCCCATCGTCGACCAGAACTGTCCGCGGCCCCGTCGAGTGCCCTCCCTCGACGTCCACGACAGTCACATCGGTGATCACCACAGTTTCGCGAGTGGGCAATTGCATCGCTCGCGCAGCAGCCGTGCAGGCCAGCAATGCCAGGATGCATGGAGTCGCCAGCCACGCTGTCCGCTTGTCGAAATTGGCACGCATGCCCGTTTCCTCGGCCTCAGAGGGGCTCAGCGTAAACTATCGATGCATCTGACGGACGGCCGAACGGCCGTCTGCGGCATGGTGGCCGGTTCACCGGCGGAAGACACCACGTCGGCGTTTCCATGGGTGATCTTGCCCATCGTTGCGGTGCCGTGGGGCTACGCGTCCGCAAATGACATCTGCAAACCGCAAGCGGGCCGATTCCCGCGGTCGCGCCCCAACGCTGATCGTGCGACAGCGGACCCCGCAGCTCGGGCTATGCCGAAAGATGCTGGGGGTCCGCTTTGGATCGCCGGGCTTTCACCCGTAGCGCATCACTCGCGCCAGTTGTTCTCAGTGCTTTTCGTCGTGCCCGTCGCCGCCATTGCTGACATGACCGCGTCCATCGCGCACTTCATTTCCCTTGAAGTTGGCGACCCGTTCCGGGTGCCTTGAGGGATCGGCTCGCTCGCCACGCGCAGGCATCGGACCGTGATAACCGCGCTGAGCATCGTAGTGATTATCTACATGACCGTGGAAGTCACCGTGGCCGTGGAACCACGGGCCAGCGCCGATGAAGACGCCGCCGGTAAACCATTCCGGTCCGTAATAACCGTAAGGAGCGCAGGGATAGGGATTGTAGTCGTAGTAACCGTAGGGACACTCAGGAGCAGCGCCGACGCCGACAGCAACGACGACCTGGGCCTCTACCTTGGGAGCGGTCGTTATGAAGCACGCTCCGGCGATAGCTGCCAGAACAAAATATTGGAATCGTTTCATGATTTCTCCGCACGACCGTCAGGGTCAGGATCTACCTGCCCCCAAGTTCATTGACTAAGACGACTCGGATCATCTTGATCCGAGTAAAAGGGATACATCTGCTGGTCGGCTGCGTCACCTCCTGACGAGACAGATATCTGCCAGCGCCGACTGGTGCCAGCGTCCGCTAAGTAGTGTGACGATCGCGTCTGCATCGCAACGCGTGTGCTGGAACAAGGTTGTACTCGTTGAAGATTGGCGCCGCTAGCCAGGACGAAGGCCGTTCGCTATGACGCCCCGCCGTTGATCGAACTTGTATCGATGACTCCAGTCACCTGCATGAATCAGTGCCAAGTCCCATCGCACTATCATTCAATCACTCATCCCTGCTTGGTCTTGCCGCGGCGAGGCTTATCCATCACGGGCGAGTCTTCGCGAAGTTGTCCGTTACAGCGATGTCGTCGAGCTTGTCAGCCAGTCCGGACTGATCGAGAGAATGATCGCTTCGAGCTTGCGGTCGAAGCCGGTCAGGATAAGCATACCGAGCACCACGAACAGGCCGCCCATCAATGCTTTTGCGGTATGCCCGATCGACGACAGCGAACCACGAACCCGCATCATGGTGGCATGCGATAGCCCACCCAAAAGTAGCAGCGGCAAACCGGCGCCCAACCCGAATACGAGCATGAGCAAGGCGATCTGTGCGAGATCCCGTCCCTGTGCCGCGAGCGTGGATGCGGCACCCAGCGTTGGCCCGACGCACGGGCTCCAGACAAGGCCCAAGAGCAATCCGATGGCGAACTGGCTCGCAAGGCCTTCGCCCTTGATCGAACCAAGTGCGTGCTGTCCGCTTGAGCCGACTCGGGAGCTGATGGTGGCGAACGCTACCTGCAGTCGCGGCGACAGCATCACCACACCGAACAGCACCATCAACGCGGCAGCCACGCTGCGCAGCGTCTGCGTACCCAGGCCAATGGATGCGCCCAGCGTGGCGATGAAAATCCCCACCACCGCAAACGATAGCGCAAGCCCGAGCGCCAGTGCCGCCGTGCCGAGACGGTGCCTGGATAGTGCTGATGCGATCAGGATGGGCAGAATCGGCAACACACAAGGCGACAGGATCGAAGCTGCCCCTGCCAGGAAAGCCACCGCGTAGGTAGCGATGCCAAAATCCATTACAGGGCCTTCTGCAATATGGCGCGGATCATCGGCTCCTGGGTCTGACCCGTGGAACGCGAAACTTCCCGCCCATGCTTGAAGACAACAAAGGTCGACTGCTCACCGACCTTCAGCGTCTTTTCCAGCGCGGTTTCGGTGTCGTAGTCAGCCTCGAAGATCGTCACCGGCTTGAGCTGTGGTTCCACGGCAAGCCGGGCCACGATGGGCTGCTGCACACGGCAGGTCGGGCACCAGTCCGCATGGAAATAGACCACTACGGGTTGGCCGGCTGCATTGGCCTGATCGAATTTCGCCTGATTGAATGACACCTCGTCCGCCAGCGCGCTGAATGCCAGCGGCAGAAGGAGCATGCTTAAAAGATATTTATTCATGGCGACACCTGCCCTCGTGAATTATTGTCAATGTGCAGCGCGGATGAATCAGCCGTGCGTACGGATACCGAACCAACGCGCCACCAACGTATCGAGACTGGCCTTGCCCGGTCCGGCGATAAGTAGCCAGAAGAAGATCAGGCTGTAGACCACCTCGTCCGCCTCGACGTAGTCGTCCAGGCCCATCAAGTTCGCCGACACCACCAGCGTGACCGCGACGGCCATATTGATGATCATCGGAATACAGACGATGCGGGTAAATAATCCAAGCATGATCAAGAGGCCGCCCAGCAATTCGGTCCAGGCCGAGAGCCCCGCATTGAAGGCCGGATAGGGAATGTGCCAACCGACAAAGCGCTGAGTGAAGCCGTCCAGATTTTGTACTTTGGCGATGCCTGTCTCGAGCCAGAAATAGCCGAATACCAGGCGCACCACGAGAGGGCCGACCCAACGGCTGGCATGAAGTGATTCGAGCAGGCGCGAAGCCTTGTCGGCGATGAACTGGCGCATCGTTGAGTCCTTTGAGTGTGACGAGTCGGCATCATGCGTTCGCACCTGAGCCCACGCCATGTTCGTGCGTCCATGCTTTCTTGCTACGCGTCCGATCCGACTTTCGATCACATGATGCCGGACGATCGAACATAAAAACGGGATGCTCGGGAACAGTCAGGACTGCCTGCGTCTGTCAAAAATGCGATCGTCGGGAACGGCTCAAGGTGATATGGCAGCGCACCCGACGAGACATTTCCCACGCCGCAGTGATTGCGGCCCAAACGACTTACTGGAGTTACCTTTATGAAGACCAACAAACTCAACGGTGCCGCGATGGCTGTCATGGTTGCCGGCCTGTTTGCCATGAGCTCGATGTCGTCCGCGATTGCATCGCCCAGCGGCGCCAGTGATACGGCCACGGTCAAATGCATGAACTCGTCATCCTGCAAAGGCCATGGCGCATGCAAGCAGGCCACCAATTCGTGCAAGGGTCAGAACTCTTGCAAGGGCCAGGGCTTCACCATGCAGAAGACACAGGCGGAATGCGACGCGGCCCAGGCAACGAACAAGGCTTCCTGATTCAACAGGCGGGGCTTTCTGGTCCAGATGACCGGAAAGCCCCTCTTCATTTCCCCATCCACGGTCTCCTGAAACCATGGCCATCGAGACAACTACGCACCAGCTACCCTATCTGGGTTACGGCCTGGGCCTGCGCGCCGAGCATTACGAAAGCCTGCTCGACGAACCCGGCAATGTCGAATGGCTGGAGATCGTTTCCGAGAATTACATGATTCCCGGCGGACGTCCGCTCGTGTGGCTGGAGAAATTCCGCGAACGCTTTCCGCTGGTGATGCATGGCGTGTCGATGTCGATCGGCAGTACCGATTCGCTGGATGACGGCTATCTTGCGCGACTCTCTGCACTGGCCCGACGTGTTGAGCCGGCATGGATTTCCGATCATCTGTGCTGGACTGGCGTACAAGGCATCAATCTGCACGACCTGATGCCGCTGCCTTATACGGAAGAGGCCTTGGCACACGTAGTCGACCGCGTGCGCCGCGTACAGGACGTGCTTGGCCGGCGCATCCTGCTGGAAAATGTATCCAGTTACATCAGCTTTGCCGACGCACAGTTGACCGAGTGGGAATTCCTGGCGGCCGTGGCCGAACGCGCCGACTGCCTGATCCTGCTGGATATCAACAACATCCATGTCAGCGCGCACAATCACGGATTTTCCGCGCTGGACTATCTTGACGGCATTCCGGCGTCGCGCGTTCAACAGTTCCACCTGGCTGGCCATGAACACAGCGGACAGCTTCTGATCGACACGCACGATGCGCCGATCATCGATGACGTATGGCATCTCTATGTCGAAGCGGTGCGCCGATACGGCAGGGTCTCGACAATGATCGAACGCGACGACCATATGCCGCCGCTGGCCGAACTGCTGACTGAACTCGATTACGCGCGAGCGCTGGCCACCCCCTTGATGAGAGTAGCGGCATGAGCCATCTGCAGGCGCTTCAGCAACACATGCTGCAAGCCGTGCTTGCCGACAAGTTACCGCAACCGCGTGAGCTCGATAACGATCGCCGCGCCGATGCTGCGAGACGTTTGGCCATCTATCGCAACGGCTATCGAGTGCGCCTGCGTGATGCGTTGGCGACAGAGTTTCCCGGTCTGGGTACGCTGGTCGGCCGACGTTTTAGCACACTGCTGGATAGCTATGTCGAAGCGCATCCGTCCGGGCACTACAACATCCGCTGGCACGGCGCAGGCGTCGCGGCCTTCCTGGAATACGGCTTGCCTTGGCGCAACAAGCCGGAGCTGGCCGAGATGGCGCGCCTGGACTGGGCCATCTCGACATCTTTCGATGCGCCTGACGAGCCCGTGCTCGCCGCTGCTGACCTGGCCGACGTACCCGCCGATGCCTGGGCGAACTTACGCCTCAGTCCGCAAAGTCATCTGCAAATCATTTCGACCCATCACAATATCGAGGCTTTTCGCCGCGCTGCGGATCGCAACGTCAAACGTCCGCGTCTACGTCGTTATGACAAGGCTCGCCATTTGCTGGTCTGGCGAAAATCGCTGACTGTGCATTACCGTTCAATCGAAGTAGACGAAGTATCGGCATTGACCGGCGCAATCCATGGAGAGCCCTTCTCTGCCCTATGCGAACGGCTTTGCGAGCATCACGGTCCGGCGGAGGCGTTGCCGCTTACCGCCAGTCTTCTGCATCAATGGCTGGCCAGCGGGCTCATCAGCTGCCGGCTATTGAACTGAGGCCAGTTGTCGGCCAGTTGTCGGATTTCGCGGTTGATGTAACCGCTGGTGTGTCTTCGGCGAAAACAAGTTATTGGAGCCCATCGCCGGAGGATCGCCTGTGTACATCGAACCCCACCCGATTCTCACGGATAAGCCTCGCCCACCGCTGGTCGAACCGGCTCTTGAGTCACTGCTTAGTCAATCGATGTTACGAGTCACGGTGGTCGCCGAGCTGCACCGTTGTGGCTCGTGGTTCCTCGATGGACCACGGTATCACTGCGGGCTGTTCCATCTTGTCGGCGTTGGACAATGCAAAGTCGAATGTTCCGCGCTGGAGCACGCCATGCAGTTGGAGACCGGAGATCTGGTCCTGTTTCCGCAGGGTGATCCACATCGACTGAGCGTCGATGGGCAAACGGACCCGGAAGATGCTGGAAGGACGAGCCTGATCTGCGGCGAAATGCGATTTTTCGGCGCCACCAATCATCCGCTCAACTACGCATTGCCGGCCTGTTTCGTCGTGCGATCGAAGGATGCAGGAAGCACATTCCAACAGCTGTCGGCCATGATGGTGGACATTGTTGATGCGGGCCAGGATGGCCGCCAGGTACTGCTGAACAAGCTCGCTGATGCCATGTTTACGCTGGCTGTCTGCGACTACGCCCAGCGTGCCGGTGATCGACGCGGACTGTTTGCCGCAGCAGCCGATTCGCGCATCGGTAAAGTGCTGCAGGCGGTACATGAGAGTCCTGGGGGGCCGTGGACCATGCAATCGATGGCTGGGCTCGCCTGCATGTCACGCTCGGCCTTTGCAGAACGCTTTACACATTTGATGCAGATGCCACCGATGCAATACGTCACCCAATGGCGAGTGAGTGTCGCCGAGCAGTTGTTGCGCGACCGGCAGCAATCTGTGGCCTGCATTGCCGAACAGATGGGCTATAGCAGCGAAGCGGCTTTCCGACGCCTTTTCAAGCGCGTCAGTGGTGTTTGCCCAGGCCAGATTCGTGCCGATATCGTTGGCACTGCGCTGAACTGAGTGCGGGACAGCCTGGATGCAACGCCAAAGGCGCGTATCCACCGGCTTCATTTCATCGCAAAACTATCCACGGTTGCCATCATCCAAGAGACTTGCGGCGCCGAAGGGACAGCGCCGCAACTCTAACCAAGCTGGTTCCACGCGATACTGCGATCGCGGCGATAGTCCGATCGACGCGGTTTCATGGCGATGGTTTGCGAAACTTGTCGATGAATTTATCGGTTTTGCCTTTGATCGATTTGTCAAAAATCGGCAGCGAGTGATTGTCGTCAGGATTGCGCAGGATGTCGCTGTCGCCGACGAATTCGAAGCCAGCCGCGGTGACTTCGGTCTTTGCTGCAGCCGGATCGATCCGATGCAGCGTATTGGTGTCGGAGACGCCGCTTCCTGCAGTGGCCGCGTGATCAAGCACCAGGAACGTGCCGCCTGGCTTCAAGGCATCGAAGATGGATTTGTTGACATGCGCCATGTCAGGCGAGCCCATGAAGGGATCATGCAGGTCGTGGTAGTTCTGCGATGTCCAAACCATGTCGACACGCTCGGGAATGGCGATGGCCGCTATTGGCTGAACCAATATCACGACATTCGAATAAGCCGGTGTGCCTGCAAACGACTTCAGGCTTTGCAGCCGCTTGGGCGCAACCTTATCCATCTCGGTCGGCTGCAACGCATATACGACGCCCGTGGGACCAACGATCTTGCTGAAGATACGTGTGTAGTATCCGGACCCCGGCATCAGGTCGACAACTTTATCGCCGGGCTTGATACCGGCGAAAGCCAGTACTTCAGCCGGCTTGCGATTCGCATCCTGCGCCTTGTCGTCAGGCGGACGTGCCGGATCGGCCACTGCACGAGTGATATACGCGGGTATTGCAGATGCTGCCTTTGCTGGGACACCGATGCATGCGACGAGAGCAACGGCAACGACAACCAAATGGTGAAGTTTCATCAGTAAGTTCTCCTATGGCATCCGTGTGTCTGTGGCGACCCAGTTTACTTCCCAGGTCTTGCCCCCGTCGTCCGAAAATGCCTGTTCAAAGTGGCATGATTTCGCAGTGATGTCCGAAATGACAAAGCGAACCAGGACAGCTCGACCGTTGAATGTCTCCTGGTCGAAAAACTCGCCGCGTCCGTTCTTGAACTCGCCGATGGTGGGTACGCCGAGGGTACCACTGCCGCTACTGGTAACGTTGAGGCTCCACTGGCGTGACGCAGGATCGTAGAGGCGCAGGGACAAAAGTTCGAGGTGGCCGGCGCTGCCATCGACCTCAAGCTCGCCTAGATTGGCGCGGCCATTCCATACCTTGCGGACGACAGTCGAGCCTTCGTACGTGACCCAGGTGGTCGAGCCGGTCAGGGGATGCACGAGACGCGAAACGTGCGTCTTCCAGTTACCCGTCTCGAAGTCGAAATCGTGCTGCCCATCGCGTTGCACGGGAGCGTGTTGAACGCTTGTTTTCGATGCATCCGGGTTCGACTGTGCAATTCCCATCAGCGGTTGCAGGATAACTATCAGGCCGCACACGAAGAGACAAATCCGACTATGTTTGAGCGTGTTCATGACCTTTCTCAGTAGACGACGTTGAGCGCCACCGCCGGAGTGACAGTGGTTTCAGTATTGTGGCCACCCACGATGACGCGGGTGCCGAAAAGTACGCCAACGCTCGAATTCCAGTTGTATTCGATCGCTGGGGCGAAGCCGAACGCTACGCTGGAGCCGGAATTGATCCGGATGCTCGACGGAAACGGCAAGCCATTCGGATCAAGCGTGTTGTATCCAGTCACCAGGGTGTTGTGCTCGCGGCTGTAGGTGACATCGAGCGCCAACACCCAGTTTCGCGTCATGCTGTATTCCCATGCTGCGTCGGCGGAGAAAGCGCTGCCGGGTTTGGCAGTCCCGCGGAATCCGGCACCTGTGTCATAGACACTGACGCCGTCGACGTTCACGTTGTTGGAAAATGCCTGCGATAAGTCGAAGCGCATGCGCAAAATGCGGCCGTTGGGCAACCAGAAATAGGTCTGGCTGTTGAACTGCAACGTCGTGGTATAGGCGCCGCTGCCAAAGCCGTCGGTCGGCCGGTTGCCCAGCTGATCGTACTGTCCGGTTGGAAACGTTTCCTGCACTTCAATGGACGTCGTCGGAATCCAGCTGCCTTGATGAAACTGCGTGAGTTGATACTGGGCCAGCAAGGTAAGGTCGCCCATCCCAACGCCCGAGCTGCTCGCGCCATTGCTCACCATGTTGTAGCCCGCCGCAGGGATCATCCCGACCGTCAGTCGATTGGCGAGTCCGTAGAGCACATAGGTGCGCGAGCCGTAGCTGTTTGAATGCGCCGCGGATACATCGTAGAGATACGGTTCGAGCAGAAGGTGTCCCGGCGGTAGCGTCCCGGCCGAGTTCGCCAGCATGGGCCCGGTCCACCAGGCATCCTCTTGCAACTCGTAGCCCGTCAAGGATGGTGACGTGGTTTCCTGGGCACCCACAACATCGCCAGCGCCGGCCACCGCACCTGTCCCGGATGCGCTTGGCGCTGTTTGCGAAAACGCCGGGGGCTGCTCGAGACAGCCAAGCATCATGCACCACAGAAAGAGAGCCCCTGCGCGACGAAGCGGAATCATGATCTGCATGGATTCGTCTTCACTGCACTCCCGCGTCAGCTTTGCAATGTTGTTGGCTGCCAGGTCTGGCCGGAACAGAAGACAAGAGCCACGGCAAAAGATACGCAGCAAGGCCTGGTCATTTTGAATGGCGTCATAGTTCACATCTCCGCGATACCCGATCGCTTGCGGAAGAAACTATGCTAGCCAGTGGTTTGATAAAATAGCCACTTTGATACGATTCGACATAACCACTTTGGGGTTACTCGGATGAAACGCCTCTCCGCCAGCTTTCTGCCACCGATCGCGCTTGATGTCAGCAGTGACACGCCGATGTATCACCAGCTATCTGACTGGTTCAGGCGCGCCATCATCGACGGCCAACTGCGACCAGGGCAACGCGTGCCGTCGTCGCGAAGCCTCGCTGGCGAACTGAAGATATCTCGCATACCGGTGCTCAGTGCCTACGAACAACTGTATGCCGAGGGTTACCTGGAGACTTTCGTGGGCGCCGGCACCTGCGTTGCCCGGTCCATACCGGACGAGACATTGAAGCCGGCGAACACGAAGGCAGCCAACGCGAAGCGGGAAATCCTCGAACAAAGAGCCCCACGCAGGATCTCCCACCGCGCGGCGTTGATGCACGCACCAGCGCAATCATGGTTGAACAATCTGGAGGCTTTTCGCGTAGGGGTGCCGGCACTCGACCAATTCCCTGCCGGTGTGTGGTCGAAACTCGTGAATCGACATACGCGCAAGCCGCCCATCGACACCATGGTCTACGGCGACCCGATGGGCTACATGCCATTTCGCGAAGCCATTGCGGAATACCTGGGCACGGCTCGCGCAGTCCGCTGCGAGGCATCGCAGATCCTGGTGACGACCGGATCACAACAGGGTCTACAGATTGCCACCCATGTCCTGCTCGATCCCAAGGAACGTGTGTGGATGGAAGAGCCTGGCTATCCCGGAGCCCATCAGGCGTTGATGACGGCCGGCGCCGAGTTGATTCCTGTCCCCGTCGATCAGGATGGCATGGACGTGACAGCGGGCATGCGCCGGGGCCGAGGCGCTCGCGCTGTTTACATCACGCCATCACATCAATTCCCGTTAGGCATGACCATGAGTGCCACGCGGCGCATGCAGCTGCTGAGCTGGGCGGTGCGCAATGGCGCCTGGATTATTGAAGACGACTACGACAGCGAATATCGCTTTGGAGGCCGTCCGATTGCCTCGCTTCAGGGATTGGACACGGATGCGCGTGTCATCTATGTCGGAACCTTCAGCAAGGTCATGTTCCCTGCGCTGCGCCTGGGTTACGTGGTGGTACCAAAGGATCTGGTGGCTGCGTTTTCCGCCATGCGCGATGCGATCGACACCTTTTCCTCAACCCTGTATCAGGTTGTCATGACCGACTTCATCCGCGAGGGACATTTCGCTCGGCACATCCGTCGGACGCGGGTGCTCTACATGGAACGGCGGGCGGTGCTGGTCGATGCGATCGGCAAGCAGATGGGAGACCGGCTCGAAGTGATTGGCGCCGAGGCAGGCATGCAACTGGTGGCTTTGCTTAAACCCGGTGTCGACGATGTAGCGGTTTCGAGGAAGGCAGCGCTGTGCGGCGTTTCAGCCCGACCGTTGTCCACGTGCTGCTTGAACCCGCCAGCCAGGGGCGGCCTGATTCTTGGTTACGGTAACGCGACCGCGCACGAAATTCGCGATGGCGTACGCAAGCTCAAGACGTGCCTTTGAGTGGCGTGCGCAGAACAGCAGTGTGGCACTCAAGGCCAACGCGTGCCCCGGCTGGCTTCCACTACCGAGGCTTCCTCGATTGATCAGGCAACACGTACCAGACCTCAACAAAAAACCCCCGGCATGACCTAATGCCAGTCAGTTAAGCTGACTGGCATTTTTCGTGGGGTATTTGTGGGGTCGACGTTTGATTTCACGAGGACACGATCGTTGTCGTCGTGGCGGCAACAGATAGACGCGAGCTTGCTGTCGGAGCCAGGCCAGTCGTTTGGGAAAGGCGCCGGGCGTTTCCAGCGGGGCATGGCGCAGCTCGGCGACCATGGCGCGAGCGAACCCTTGGAAGCTTATCCGGGTGGGCGGTACGCCCAGTTCATTCGCGGTTTGATGTATCTCCCAGCGCAGCAGGTTGTAGGCGATCAGCAGGCCCCAGATTTCCTGTCGCACCAGCTCGGGTCGCTTGCTGTGCAAGACGCTGTCGTTGGCTTGCATGGTCTGCTTGATATCCCGGAAGCCCAGCTCGATCTCCCAGCGTTCGCGATAACACGCCGCCACCTGATCGGCGGGGTAGCGAACGGGATCGGCCAACGAGGTCAGGTAGCGCCGGCCGGCCGGACAGACGATCAGCCGGGCCTCCCAGAACGCCGGCAGCTCCGGATGCTGGCGCCGCGCCTGTGGCGAGACCGGCAAGCGCACCCACGCATCACCGTCACCGAGCGGGCGGATCACTTCATAACGTAACGGCGATTTGGCTCGCATCAGCCAATGCCGTTGTTTTCCCGTGTGCTGCCACGCCAGCAGGAAGGCCGCCGAATAGTAGGCACGATCGAAGATCGT
>Ga0302181_10000080_pt1 | contig 92482 bp, 71 predicted proteins | sample I_Palsa_E3_3_FD_198786 | JGI IMG/M metagenome (GOLD analysis project Ga0302181, IMG submission 198786) | Peat permafrost microbial communities from Stordalen Mire near Abisko, Sweden - I_Palsa_E3_3 | ecosystem: Environmental > Terrestrial > Soil > Palsa > Peat permafrost | place: Sweden...
AAAAAGACCAAGATCAACGACATGTTCGCCAAAGGCGGCTACATCCGTGCCGATGGGGTCATGGTGCACGACATGTACGTGATGCAGGTCAAGTCGCCGCAGGAATCCAAATATCCCTGGGACTACTACAAAGTGCTGAAAGTGATGAAGGGTGAGGAGGCATTCGGCCCAATTACGGGTCTATGCCCGCTCGCACCCAAGTAGCTGCGCCGGCGCCTGCGAACACTCCGTGACCGAAGTCTTCGGCGTTCCGGTCGCCGTCATCCTCGGACAGCTGATGCTGGGACTGGTGAATGGCTCGTTCTACGCCATTCTGAGTCTCGGGCTGGCGGTGATCTTTGGCCTGATGGGTATCGTCAACTTCGCGCACGGCGCGTTCTACGCCCTGGGCGCGTTCGCGGCGCTGCTGGGGCTGCAGTGGTTCGGCATCAACTACTGGGCCGCACTGCTGCTCGCGCCGCTAGCGGTCGGTGTGCTGGGCATCGTGGTGGAGCGGCTGTTCCTGCGCCACCTGTACAAGCTCGATCCGCTGTACGGCCTGCTGATGACCTTCGGGCTGGCGCTGGTCATCGAAGGCTCGCTGCACCAGCTGTTCGGCGCCTCCGGGCATTCTTACTCGGTCCCGGCCAGGCTCACCGGAGCGTTCAATCTCGGCTTCATGATTCTGCCGATCTATCGCGCCTGGGTGATCGCGGTGTCGGTTGTGGTCTGCCTTTCCACCTGGTTCATCATCGAGCGCACTCGGCTGGGTGCGACGCTTCGGGCCGCCACCGAGAATGCGCCGCTGCTGCAGGCGTTCGGCGTCAACGTGCCGCTGCTGGTGGCGGTGACCTACGGCGGCGGTGTCGCGCTGGCCGGCCTGGCGGGCGTGCTGTCGGCGCCAGTCGTCCTGGTAGGCCCGCTGATGGGCAATTCGCTGGTCATCGTCGTGTTTGCGGTGGTGGTGATCGGCGGCATGGGATCGATCCTCGGCGCCATCGTCAGCGGTCTGGCGCTCGGGGTGGTCGAAGGTTTCACCAAGGTCATATATCCCGAGGCATCGAACATCGTCGTGTTCGTGATCATGGCGGTGGTGCTGATCGCGCGTCCCGCCGGCCTGTTCGGCCGGGAATAAGCGCATGCGCAGCGCCGCCATCCCGTATGCGCTCGCCGGTGTGTTTGCGCTGTGCGTACCGCTGCTGGGAATCTACCCGGTGTTCATGATGCAGCTGCTGTGCTTCGCGATGTTCGCCTGCGCCTATAACCTGTTGCTCGGTTTCAGCGGCATGCTGTCGTTCGGACACGCCGCCTTTTTCGGCTCGGCCGCCTATGCAACCGCGTGGCTTGCGACCGCGCGCGGGTGGGGGACAGTGTCGGCGATAGTCGCCGGCGTGGCAGTGTCGGCGCTGGTGGGCCTGATGGTCGGCATGGTCGCGATCCGGCGCCGCGGGATTTATTTTGCGATGATCACACTGGCGATGGCGCAACTGATTTACTTCGTGTGCCTGGAAGCGCCGTTCACCGGCGGCGAGAACGGGCTGCAGGCAGTGCCGCGCGGGACGCTGTTCGGTGTGTTGTCGCTGAAGTCGGACGTGGTCATGTACTACCTGGTGCTGGCTGTGTTCCTGGCGCAGTTCATTGTCATCCAGCGGGTAGTGCATTCCCCGTTCGGCCAGGTGTTGAAGGCGATTCGCGAAAACGAGTCGCGTGCGGTGTCGCTCGGCTACGAGGTCAATCGCTACCGCCTGCTCGCGTTCGTGCTGTCAGCGACGTTCGCGGGACTCGCCGGGTCGCTCAAGGCCCTGGTGCTCGGCTTCGTTACCCTGTCGGACGTACAGCAGGCGAACTCGGGGGAGGTGATCCTGATGACCCTGCTGGGAGGGACGGGGACTTTTTTTGGCCCGGTGATCGGCGCCGCCGTGGTCGTCACGCTGCAGCAGTACCTGTCGGATATCGTCGGCGGCTGGGTCACGGTCATCATCGGGGCGGTGTTCATCGCCTGCGTGATGACATTTCGCCGCGGCATCATCGGCGAGCTGGCGGCACTGCTGCGACCGCGACGCTGAACGCCCTCATAGTTTGGCGCGATACTCGCGCTGCACGCGCTTGATGCGCTTGTTGGTGCCGAAGAAAGCGTGCTTGGACATATCCACCGAGTACTTGCTCGCCGGCGGCCGACGGCCTAGTGCCTCGGCCAGCGCACGGATGTGGTGCGGGCCGGCGCCGCAGCAGATGCCCAGGTAGTGCACCCCCATGGCGTACGCCGCCTTGCCGAACTCGTATATTTCCCCGCGCGTGCACACAAACGGATCCAGGCCGACTGGGAAAGCGCGCGCGTCGGCACAGCACGGATCGGTCAATGACATGAAGGAGGGCTGATCTGGCGTGGTCCGATAAGGCACGGGCAGCGCGGCGACATGACACTTGACCAGCGCGCGGATCTGCTCGATGGCTGGCATGATCGTCCGTGGCCCGCGATGACAGTTCAGGCCCACGACGTCGGCGCCAGCCGCCTCCAGCCGCTGGCAAGCCTCGGCCATGCTCCAGCCCTCGCGCGTGGTCTCTTCCCGGTGCTGTGCCATCGTGACTACGGCGGGCACCTTGGAATACTTTTTGATCGCTTCCAGCGCCATCAAGCCTTCCGCGCCCCAGGAGAACGTCTCCGCGACGATGTAATCCACGCCCGCAGCCGCGGCCCAGCCCACCTGTTCCTCGAAGATCCTCGCGACTTCCTTCAGCGCCTTGGGACTGGCCGGGTCATAGATGTTGGTATTGCAGATATCGCCCGCGAACAGCGTGCCGGTCTTGCGCGCCACCTTTTTGGCGATTGCCAGCGCCTTGCGGTTCATCTTCAGCAGATCCTTTTCCCGACCGATGACCCGCAATTTCTCGCGATGCACGTAGTAGGTGAGGGCCTGCGTGACGTCGGAGCCGGCGTGCACGAAATCCATGTGCAACTGCTCCACCACTTCCGGATGCTCGGTGAGTACCACCGGCACGAAGGCGCCGGCCTGCAGGTAGCCGCGCCGCTCGAGCTCGAACACATAGCCTTCAGCGCAGATCACCGCTCCTCGTGCCAGCCGCCCCATCAGGTCGCGGCTCAGCGGCGGGCGCGATGTCGTGGTCTTGCTGCTCGCACTGCTCGGCATATTGTTCTCCGGGAATCATGCTGGTGTGTCGGTACAGCCATTGTGCCAGATCGGTATGCCGGCGTTGATCAGTGCAGCCGCAACGACAATGCCGCCGCCAGTCCGATCGTTGCCACCGGCACCAGGACCAGCGGTGATGCCTGCCAGCCGCCAACCGTGGCCGCGACCATTGCCACCGTTGGTGGTCCCAGCAGCTGGCCGATGTGCGAGGCCTGTACGACGATGCCCATGGTGGTGGAGCGCGCCTCGGCGGGAGCGATGCGTGGGATGGCGGTGAAGATCGAAGCCGGGACCAGGCCGCCGACCGCCGAAAACGCGACCGCTGCGAAATACTGCATCGAGGGCGCGAACCAGCGGGAAAACACCACGAACTCGGCCGCCACCATCACCGCGATACCGCTGCACATGAGCAGGCGTGGGGTTACGCGGCGGGTAAAGAGCCAGCCGGCCGACAGATTGCCGACGGCGTTCGCGATCACGGCCAGCGCCGTGAGTGCCCCGGCCGCACCGGACGACATGCCGCGCTGCTGCAGGATGGTCGGCAGAAATCCCATGATGGCGAGGAACTGGAATGCATAGCAGGCGAACATTACGGCCAGCAGCAGCGTTCCCGGCCGCTGCAGCGCGGCGCGAAACGGACGCGAGAGTTGCTGTGCCTGCCGGGTGCGCGCGCTATGCCCGCGGGAATTCGACCATGCGACGGCCAGCGCCAGCGTGGCCAGCAGCACTGCATTTAATCCCCACCACCAGCGCCAGCCCAGGACGGACAGAATGGGCGGTGCCGCGGCCAGTGCGACCGCAATGCCTACCGGCATGTAGGCGCCCCACAGCGACGGCACGAAGCGCCGGTCGGCTTCGGCGGCAGCGGCGGTCAACAGACTCGGTACCGCAACGACCGTGACGACAAAACCCGCGCCCTCGAGCGCGCGGCTGACGAGGAGCAGTGTGGCGCCGTGCGCACTGCCGCCAATGCCAGCCGCCAGCGCCATGACCAACAGGCTCGCGACCGTCACGTGGCGCGCTCCGAAGCGGTCGGCGAATGCGCCCGCGACGCTGCCGGACAGGGCGCCGACAGCGCTGAACATCGACAGGATCCAGGCCGAGGCCACCAGATCCACACCCAGGTTCGAGCGCAGCAGCGACAGCGCCGGCGGCACCTTGCCGATCTGCATGGCACACACCACGCCGGCCAGCAGCAATACCCAGATGCGCGGCCAGTCGCTGCGATCGGCGGCGCCGGTCACGGTGAAGTGGTCCGCGCCGCGGGATGCTGCGGGAAAATCGCGATGCAGGCGATGATGAATACGATGAGTGCGGCCGAGGCGACATAGCGGCTCAGCGCCAGCCCGCCGGCGCTGACGGGTTTGTCCAGAAAGTCACCCACCACCGCCCCCAGCGGCCGCGTCAGGATGAATGCCGCCCAGAACAACACGGTTCTGGAGATCCTGGTCCAGAAAAAGGCCGCCGCCACCATCGCCAGCAGCACCCCGAACACCACGGCGGCACCGGTGTATCCCAGATTCGCCGTATCGGCGGTCCCGTCTCCCAGCGCGGTGCCGAGGGTTTGAGAAAACATGATCGTGATCCAGTAGAATATCTCCGCTCTGGGTGAGCTTACGGTATGAATGGACACTGAACCGAGCGACCAGTACCAGAGCGCCAGCGATGCCATGAGCAGAGTGAACAGCAGCGAGCTGCCGCCGGTGTAGCCGATTCCCAGTGACCGGTCGGCAAAATCCGCCAGCGTCGTGCCCACCATCGTGGTGGCGATGATCGTGCTCCAGTACAGCCATGGGTGAAAGCGGGTGGCGCTGATCTGCGCCGCAACCGCGACTATGAAAATCGCCGCGAAGATCGCGCTGCCGACCAGATAGCCCAGGTTCATGGACATCGACACGGTGTCGCCGCCGGTTTCACCCAGCGTGGTCGCGGCAATCTTGATGATCCAGAAAATCAGGGTTACCTCAGGGACCTTGCTCATGCTACAAAGTGCTCCTCGCCGATAATGGTAATTGTCTCCTATATGCCGTACTTCGACGCCGTTTCCAAGGTCGACACCCATGAACTCTCGAATGCGGTGGATCAGGCGAATCGTGAAGTAGCCAAGCGCTACGACCTGCGCGGCACCAACGCGCGCTTTGAGCTGCAGGAATTTGTAATCACCCAATTCGCGCAGAGCGAATATCAGCTCGACCAGCTACTCGACATACTGCGGCTGCGCCTGGCGGCTCGCCGCATCGACCCGCGCAGCATCGAACCTGGCGAGGTCGAGGTAAACCTGAGCGAGGCACGCCGCAGCATCAACATCAAGCAGGGGATCGAACAGGTCGTGGCTAAGAAGCTCGTGGCCAGTCTTAAACAGGCGAAGCTCAAGGTCGAGGCGCAGATCAACGGCGACAAGTTGCGCGTGACGGGCAAGAAGCGCGACGATCTGCAGGCTGCCATTGCGTTGCTGCGTAAGAGCGACATAGATCTTCCGCTGCAGTTCGAGAATTTCCGCGACTAGGGCGGCGCAGCTGCCAGGAGCTTATAGAAATAGGTGGTGTCGCACGGCCCGCCATTCGGCCACAAGGCGTAGCCGGGTATCACGCCAACGCGCTGCCAGCCGAGGCGGCTGTACAGGCGCTCGGCGTCGCCGCCGGTGACCGTATCCAGCACCAGCAGCGTCTTGCCAGCGCCGCGCGCCGCAGCTTCGGCGGCCCGCATCAACGCCGCACCGAGGCCGCGGCGGCGGGCGCGACGGTGCACCAGCATCTTCGCTACGTCGGCACGATGCGGCTGGTTATCAGGCATCGCCAGCAGCAATTGCACCGTGCCGACGACGGTGTCGGATTCGACGTCCTCGGCCACCAGCACAATGCGCTCGCCGCGCCGTGCGCTGTCCATCACGCCCTGCCAGAAGGCGAGCGCCTTGTGATGCGCCAATGGCCACATGAAGCTCACCGACGCGCCGCCCTCGACGCAGTCGATGAGGACCTCAGCCAGTGCGGTGGCCAGCCCGGGTTCATCTCCGGTGGCACGAACTCGTATCCCGGCGGGGTTCATGCCGGTAGTTTCCACGCCCGTCACGCTGGCTGCAACCGATGGACGCCTGGCGTTTGCCGGCAGCGGCCGATACCATCGATCAACTCGACGCGGGGATAGCTGCAACATGCCTGAAGCCTTTATCGCTCCGACCGCTATCGGGTTGCGCAGCCGCTCGGGAATGCGCGCCGACTTCAACGCCAACGGCTCGCTGCGCCGCTTCGAGTACGATCCGGTGTCGCTGAACCTGTTCGTCGGCAACGAGATGGAGGGTGGCCCGACTAACCTGTATCTGCGATGCCATGGAGAGACGATCGAATGGACGCCGCTGCTGGGGCCGCGCAGCGGCACTCGCTTTGCTGCCGGCGCCGGCGGCGTGCTGCTGGGTGTGGGCACCTGGCGTGGCATCGATTATTCGATAGCGCTGGTGCTCGCCGACAGCGCGCCCATATGGTTCTGGCATGTACGGCTTGAGAACCGCACGTCGCGTCCATTGAAAGTGGACCTGAGCTACGCGCAGGATCTGGCCCTGGCACCGTACGGCGCGGTACGACTCAACGAGTATTACGTCAGTCAGTACCTCGATCACACGCCGCTGCGCCACGCGACACACGGCATTGTGGTTGCATCGCGCCAGAATCTTGCGGTGGATCAGAAGAATCCCTGGTGCCTGATCGGATCATTGCGTGAAGCCGGCTCATTCGCCACCGATGCCCTGCAGTTTCACGGGCTCGCCAGCCGCCGCGGCGACACCCCGGATGGCCTGGTCAATGAGCTTCCCGGGCGGCGGCTACAGCACGAGCATGCCATGGTGGTGCTGCGTGACGCGCCGATACGGCTGCATCCGCACGGCAGCGTCGCGGCCGGTTTTTTCGGCGCCTTTCATGCCGATCATCCCGATGTCACATCGGACGCCGACCTGGCTGTCGTGAGCCGGGTGCTGGCGCTGCCGGAAGCCCTGCCGGCCACGATCGGGGCCGCATCCAGGCTTGCGCCCGCGACAGTCACGATGGCCGCCCCGGCAACGCTGTTCAGCTCGGCGCCGCTGATCAACGGCCTCGACCTGGACGACGACGCGCTGCATGGGCTGTTCGGGTCGCAGTGGCGGCATGAGGAGACTGACGCGCACGGTGAGCGGCTGTCGTTCTTCCATGGCGGCGAGTGCCACGTGGTGCTGCGCGCGAAGGAACTGCGGGTGCTGCGTCCGCACGGGCATGTGCTGCGCACCGGACGGCACATGACGCCGGATGAAACGGCCCTGACTTCGACCGTGTGGATGAGCGGCGTGTTTCATTCGATGCTTACCCAGGGACACGTGAGCATCAACCGCTTCATCTCCACCACGCACAGTTACCTCGGTATGTTCCGTTCGCACGGACAGCGTGTGTTCGTGGAGCTCGGGGGCGCATGGCGGCTGCTGAACGTGCCATCCGCATTCGAAATGTCGCCCGACGCCTGCCGCTGGATCTACCGGCACGACGACGGCGTGATCGAAGTGCGGGCCGCGGCAAGCAGTGATCCGCACGAAATGAGAATCACCATCGAAGTCAGCTCTGGAAAACCGGCGCGATTCCTGATTTCTCATCACGTGGCACTCAACGGCGACGACGGCAGCGCAGCCGGCGCGGCGCATTGGTGGCGCGATGGCGCTGCCGTCGTGATCGCACCCGGCGCCGGAACCGAACTTCGCAGCCGGTTTCCGAATGGCAGTTTTGTCATCGCCCCCGGTGCCGGCGTCGAATTGCAACAGGTCGGCGCGGATGAACTGCTGTTTCTCGACGCTCGCTCGCGCCAGCAACCCTACCTGTGCCTGGTCAGCGCGCCGGCGACGCGTGTCAGTCTGCGTATCCGCGGACAACTGATCACCGCCGCGCTGCCGGGCGTGCTGCGAGTGGCGCACGATGAGCGCCTGATACCGGAGCTGAAAGTCAGCTGCGCGGCTGCGAGTCCGCACACCGAGCAGCTGGCTCGCCTGACGGACATGCTGCCATGGTATACGCAAAACGCGCTGGTGCATTACCTCTCGCCGCGCGGTCTGGAGCAGTACTCCGGCGGTGGCTGGGGCACGCGCGACGTGTGCCAGGGGCCAGTCGAGATGCTGCTGGCGCTCGAGCGCGTGGCGCCGATACGCGACCTGTTGCTGCGGGTGATGGCAGCGCAGAACGATGACGGTGACTGGCCGCAGTGGTTCATGTTCTTCGAACGCGAGCGCGACATCCGCGCCGGCGATTCGCATGGCGATATTGTTTTCTGGCCGCTGCTGGTGCTGGCCCAGTATCTGATCGCCTCAGGCGACGTCGGCGTGCTCGATGAAGAGGTGCGATTCTTCGATCGGCGCGGCCCGGAGCAGGGCGAACGCGCTTCCGTGTGGCAGCACGCACAACGAGCTCTGGCGCTGGCCGGCAAGCGCGTCATCGCCGGCACTGCCCTGGCCGCGTACGGCCATGGCGACTGGAACGACTCGCTGCAGCCCGTCGATCCGGTCATGCGCGAGCACATGTGCAGCGCCTGGACCGTGACGCTGCACTTTCAGACGCTGACGACGCTGGCGCGCGCGCTGCGCGCAATCCGCCGCGAACAGGACGCCGTCGGCCTCGAGGGTTTGGCGGCCAAGGTGCTTCAGGATTTTCGGCGCCTGCTGCTGGTGGACGGGGTGCTTGCCGGCTACGCGGTATTCGAACGCGACGGCGTGGTGCGCTACCTGCTGCACCCGCGCGACAAGACCACCGGCGTGCGCTACAGCGTGCTGGCGATGATACACGCCATACAGGAGGACATGCTGACGCCGGCGCAGCTGCGTACCCATTTGCAGCTGGTCGATACGCAACTGAGCGCTGCGGACGGCGTGCGGCTGTTCGATCGCCCGATACCGTATCACGGCGGTGAGCAACGCATCTTCCAGCGCGCGGAGACGGCGACGTTCTTCGGGCGCGAGATCGGCCTGATGTACATGCACGCCCATCTGCGCTATGCGCAGGCGCTGGCGCACGTGGGGGAGGCACAGGGATTCTTCCATGCGCTGTGTCAGGCTAATCCGATCGGCATCCGCTCGATCGTGCCGGAGGCGAGTTTACGGCAGGCCAACTGCTATTACTCCAGCTCCGATGCAGCCTTCGAGGATCGCTATCAGGCCAGTGCGCAGTACGGGCGGGTCGTGGGCGGGGCGATTGCGCTCGACGGCGGTTGGCGGGTGTACTCGAGCGGGGCCGGCATTGCGCTGGGTCTGATCGTGCGCTGCTTTCTGGGCCTGAGCTGCGAGTGCCAATCGCTGCGCGTAGACCCGGTAATCCCGAGGGCGCTTGACGGCCTCACGGCACAGACCACGCTGCGGGGGCTGCCGGTCGATGTGCATTACCGAATCGCAAGCGCAGGCTGCGGGGTCAACCAGCTGGTGCTGAACGGACATTCACTGGCCTTCACGCTGGAGCCGAACCCGCATCGGCGCGGAGCCGCGCTGGTTGCGATGGCGACACTGCTTGCGCGGCTGGCGCCAGCGGGCAACAGCCTGACGATCGATCTCGGCTAGAGCGCGCTGGTGCAGCAATCGCGCTGGCGCTACTGACGCTTCCAGACCACGGCGCCGGCCGAACCGGAAAATTCCACGCTGCGCGCGTCGATGACCCGATAGGTTCCGGTGTTGGTTTGGCCGTTGACCGCGGAAGTTGTGCGCCATTGGTTGTTGGCGGCGGTGTACGTGCCACTGTCCTCGCTCTGCGACTGGAAATGGTAGGTGCCGTCGGGGTTGTTCTGAATTGTCAGGGCCCAGCTCAGGCCGCCTTGCAGAAATGTGGCGTGCCAGGTCCCGAGCATGACCGGCTGCAGCGGATTGAGTGGCGGGCCCGGCTGTGCCGGCTGGAATACGGCCGATCCGGTCGGCCCCGTGACCTCGATCGCCGTGGTGCCGAGCGCCCGAAAGGTTCCGGTACGCACGCGGTGGGTGCGGGCGGCGGTAGTGCGATAGATGCCAAAGGCGGAGCGATAGGTACCGCTTTCTTCCTCCGTCGTGACCAGCCGGTATTTGCCGTCGGCCGTGATCGAATAGCTGACATGCGTATCGTAGTCATCCACGACGCTGTCGGCCTCGAAGTTGCCGATCACGGCCGGGTCGATATCCGACCGGGCGCCCCTGGTCGGCTGAGGCGCTGGCGACACCGCCGGATCAACATGCGATTTCTCCAGCGATGCGAGTCTGATGTCGGCCGTGGTGGCGTAAGCGCTGTTGGGGTAGTTGCGCTTGAAGATCTGCCAGCCGGCGGCGGAATTTGCGGCGTCCGCAGCCTTGAATGCGGCTATCTCGTCGGCCGTCGGCCCATGACTGGCAGCGGGGACTGCAGGCGCGAGCGCGGCCTGGGGCGGGCTTGCCATCTTGCCGGGACTCGGGGTCTGGGCCGCTCCAGGCGCAGTAAAATAAAAATCACCCGTGAACTGTGAGTAATATCCTGGCGTCTGCACGTGGTCGACGCTCTTGGCCAACTGCACCACCTGATCGCGCACGTCGTGGATGACCTGGTCGAATGACAACCCGGGCGTCTTCATTTCCTTGATCAGCACGCGCGTGAACACGCCGTTGGGGTCCTTGTCCCGAGGCCCGAGATTGTCCAGCGCCTCCTGGCCGGCCCCGGCCGAATACAGCACCGCCTGGCCGTCCGCCGCGGTGACCGGCGCCAGCCCGCGCGTGCGCAACGCCCGGCCGTTGCCCTTGAACGGGTTGTCACGGCAGGCATCGATGATCGCAAGCGTGAATCTCGCCTTCTGGTCCTGCATGTCATCGAGTACCCGCTGCAGCGACACCGAGTCGTCTTTGAGCTGATCGGCGCTGTCCCCGGCCGTATCCACCGGGACCATGTAGTTGTTGCCCTCGAGCTGGACGCCGTGACCGGCATAGTAAAAGATCACCTCATCGCCGCCGGCCACCTCGTTCTTGAAGGTGCGCAAGGCTTCTTTCATGGCCTGTAGCCCCAGGTCCTGCTTCAGGGTAACCTTGAAGTTGGTCGCCCTGAGGGCATCGGCCACGGCCCTGGCATCTGCGCGCGCATTGCCGAGCGGGTCGGCGTGCTGATAGTTGTCATTGCCGATCACCAGCGCGATCCGCTTGGCCTGGGCCGGCGCCGTCGCCGTCGCCGCCAGCATCGCGATCGCGATCGTCATCGTGATCAGAGCGGGCCCTGATCGTCGAACCGGGAAGGTAGGAATAACCACTGTCTTTCTTGTAGTGCGGCGCCGCTAGAGCGGGATATCCTAGCGCGGAAATCATAGTTGAGCGTCGCCGACGTGGCTACCTGCGGTTAGTTGCCTGGCGGTGTCTTTTGCACCAGACTTCCACCAATAACTAGCAACTGCGCAGGGTAGGCGGTGCGGCTTTCAATCGGTCTCATCACGGTGCTGACAGTCCTATCGGCGGCGCACTGCGTCGCCGGGGAGACGCGCGTCGCGTTGATCATCGGCAACAGCGATTATGTGAACCCGAACCTGAAGCTGACCAATCCTGCCAACGACGCCGCCGCGATGCAGCGCGCCTTGCAGGCGGCAGGCTTCGTGACCATCGTGCGGCTTAACGCTAGACGGCTGGATTTCTATCGAGCAGTCGACGAGTTCACCGCAAAGATCGGTCGCGACCAGCACGCCGTAGGGTTGTTCTACTACGCCGGTCATGGCGTGCAGGCGGAAGGTACCAATTATCTGATCCCGGTGGATGCGGATATCCAGGCCGAGTCCGACCTGGAGCCGAATGCATTCGATGCCGGGCGGGTGCTGCGCGCGATGAAGGCGGCGCAGAACGAGATGAACATAGTGATCCTCGATGCCTGCCGCGATAACCCGCTGCCCAAGACGCGCGGCATTGAGCGCGGGCTCGCCCGGATGGATGCGCCCAGCGGCACCTTCATCGCCTACGCTGCGGCGCCCGGCCAGAGCGCCCAGGACGGTGCCAGCGGCACCAACGGTGTGTTCACCGGTGAATTGGTGAGAGCCATGGCCGAGCCGGGTGTGCCGCTGGAGCAAATGTTCAAGCGGGTGATTGCCGGCGTCAAGGCTGATACGCACGGCGCGCAACAGCCGTGGTCGGAAGCCTCGATCCAGGGGGATTTCTATTTTCACGCTGCCGTCATCCAGGCGCCGTCGCCAGTAGCGCCTGCTGTCGATCCCAAACAGCTGGAACTGATGTACTGGGAATCGATCAAGGACAGCACGAATGTGGCTGATTTTCGGGCCTATCTGAGCAAATACCCGAAGGGCGAATTTTCCGGTCTGGCGACCAACCGGGTGGACTATCTGGCCAAATCCGCGGCCCCCGAAATCATTCGCCCGGCGGTCGCCAGTGTGAAACCATCAACGCCGACGCAGAGCGCCGTGTCGAAAGTGTCGGTAACGTCGGCGGTGCCGGCCCCGGCGATGGCGACCAAAAAGAAGCAGTGGGGTGGACAGTGCGACGCCATCCTGGAAGGCGCCCAGTTAGGAGAGAGTCTCAATGACGAACAACGAGCTTATATCAGCAAGAACTGCCAGTAGGGCCATGCGCGGCGCACTGGCGGCCATACTTCTGGGCGCTGTGGTGGCTGGCTGCGGGCCACTGAACCCGCCGGACGATACCGGGCACGGCGCCTCGGCGCCGAAGGCAGGCGTTGTGCCGCCGGCCGCGCCGGCCGCACCGGCAGCGCCAGCGCCGGTAGCAGCAACGCCCGCGCCGTCACCGCCGCCGCCGCCCGTCCTGGGCTTCGACGAGGCGGTCGCCAACGCTGCGCACGCGGTGTTCACCAATGCGCCGGCGCCGGATGCAGGCGTCGGCATGGTCGTGATCGATCCGCTGGTGGACGGCATGACCGGGTATCAGTCCAAGGCGACCAAAAGCATCCAGGACCGGATCATCGGCATCGTGAAGACGGATTTTCCGAAGTATGCCGTGCAGCGCATCACCCCGGAGAGCCTGAAGCAACAGCCGCGCGTTCTGGTGGGCACCCTCACCCCGGTGAATGCGCAGATGAAGACTACTGGTGAGCGCGAAGCCTACCGGTTCTGCCTGGTGATGGCCGACCTGAAGACCGGGAAAATCGTGGCCAAATCGGTGGCGCGCGCGCGCATCGCGGACGTCGATTCGACCCCGACCGCCGCATTCGGCGACAGTCCGGTGTGGACCGATGATCCCAACGTCCAGGCTTACGTCGCCACCTGCCAGGCGAGTAAATCAGGGGACCCCATCCGGCCGGAGTATTTTGACGGCCTGCTCGCCGCCGCCCTGGTGAGCGAGGCGCAGGATGCGTACGACGAAGGCCATTACAGCGAGGCGCTGGACCTGTACACCACCGCGCGCAAGACCCCCGCAGGCGACCAGCTGCGCGTCTACGACGGCATTTATATCACCCTGGTCAGGCTCGGACGCACCGAGCAGTCGGCGGCGGCGTTCCGTGATCTGGTGGATTATGGGTTGCGCAAAAAACGCCTCGCGGTGAAGTTCCTGTTCCGGCCCGGCTCGGTCAGGTTCATGGCCGAAAACAACATGTTCAGCGGTAGCTATGGCACCTGGCTGCAGCAGATCGCATCACAGGCGGTGGCCGGCCAGGCGTGCCTGCAGATCACCGGTCACACCAGTCCGACCGGCCCGGCAGCCATGAATGACAGCCTGTCGCAGTTGCGGGCGGAGTATGTTCAATCGCGACTGGAAGGCGACCAGCCGCAGCTTAAAAAGCGTACCGTTGCCACTGGCGCCGGGTCGCGGGAGAACCTGATCGGCACCGGGCGCGACGACGCGTCCGACGCGCTCGACCGGCGGGTGGAACTCAAGCCGATCGAGCCGTGCAACTGAAGGCGCCAGTGCGCCTTTAGCGCCTGACCGGAATGTCGATGTAGCTGCTGCCGTACCAGCGGATTTTCAACGCCGATGTGGCGTCGGCGATGGATTCATCGCTCACGTCCTGTCCGGTGCCATAGTTGATCTGCTGATCCGGCCGCTTGTTGATGCCGAGCACCATGACCAGCCGGCTGCCGGCCTGGAGCCTGCGGCTCGTCAGGCGCTCACTCCTGAAGCCCAATTGCTGGCGCTCGCCAGCCTTGAGCAGGTGGCGATGACTGCGGTCCCGCGCATAGCTTGCGCGAAACGTGTAGGGCGGATCGAACAGCCGGATGTAATCGCCACCGGCCAGCTGCTCGTACAGCGCGATGGTGATGTCCATGTCCATTTTATTGACCGTGAAATCCAGCTGCCCGGAGAACAGGCCGTTGATCTCCGTCGGCTGAGCCAGAGGTTCGCTGACGAACGTCAGCTGGTTGTGTAGCGGAACATTTCTGCTGGTCAGGTCGGTGGCCGGGGCCCAGTCAGCGTCACTGCGATCGGCCAAGTTGACCGTCTGCCGCGCGAAGGCGGTGCTCGATCTCAATGTCGCGACCAGCCGGTTGCTGTCGCTCGAGGGGCCGGAATCCAGGTAAAAGCGCAGTGATCCGTTGGCCATTGCGGCGAGCGATGGCGCGTGTTCCCAGGTATTGGCCCCCATCACCTCGTAGTTGATGCGATCCTGCAGCAGCGCGGGTCGTGCGCCGCCCTTGAAAATGGAGTCGAACCACTGATAGCGCAGTTCGCGCAGGTCGATGACGGCGGCGCTATCGACCTGGTATCCCTGAAGTACCGACAGCGGTCCGCGCTCGATCGCCACTTCGTCGTAAGGTCCGATCAGCAGCGTCTGGTCGGCGCGGGGATTGTATCGATAGTGTTCGGTGAGGTAATACAGCGCGCCGGCTTGATTGCTGTCGTAGTAGCCGGTGGTTGTCAGGACCGGAATGTTGATGTGGGCGAAGTCATCGCGGTAGGGGATCATTTTCTGCCAATACCCATCGTAGCTCGGGTGGCCGAGCCAGCGCCGAAAGTTCGCATTGGGCGCGCCGTAGATATGCGTCAGGTCCCAGTACGGCTTGCCGCTGGTATACCAGCTCTGATCGAGCCAGCGCCAGTGCGCATCCTCTCTATAGATTTCCTCGTCCAGGCCTTTGTTGTCGGTGACGTATCGAACCCAGCGGTACGCGGCGTTGAGAGGGATGCCGCCCTGCCTGGTCAGATTGATTCCCGGTGCAGTGGCGGCCGAAGTGGCAATTGCCTTCAGTGCCGGCGGCAGGCGTTTGGCAGCGGCCCATTGGGAAAAGGCGCTGTAGTCCTCGCCATACATGCCGACCCGGCCATCGCTCCACGGTTGCCTGGCAATCCAGTTGATCACTGCGCGGGCATCATCCCCGTCGTGCTCGAAGGGCACCGCGTTGTCGGGGCTCCTGCCCTTGCCGCGCGCATAAGCGATGACTCCCACGTAGCCGTGGGCGGCGCACTCCATGGCGTTGTTGCCCGGATACACATAGATGGTGTACTCGAGCAGCGCCGGCAGCGGGTTGGCGGCATTTCTCGGCCGTACCACCGTAGCAGAGATCGTCGCTCCATCGGGCGTGCGGATCAGTACGCCCCAGTCGGTGCTGTAACGCCGGCTGTAGTCCGCGGCCACCAGCGGGTCTATCGGCGGATGCAGGCGCTGGTAAGCGGTGAAGGAAAAATAGGCCCAGATGAGATCCACGGCCTCCGGTAGTGTGACCGAGCCTTTGGGCCGCAGCCGATCGAACAGGCTTTGCAGCGCTTCCAGCGACTCGGGCGGCGGAGCCTGGAAGTTCCAGGTGATCGCGTAGGCTTCCGCATCGTTCAGGCCGGGGATCACTTCCTGAAACGATTGCGCCAGCGCCGCGTCAAACTGCAGCCGACCTTCCGCCTCGATCGCCCGGGCGTGCAGGTAGATGTCGTACACCACCGAGCGGTCGGCCGGCCAGGCGCCGTGCGCACTGTGCCGCCATTGACGCAGCTCCTGGCGCGTCGCATAGGCGGCGGCAAAGCCGCCGGCAGCGGACTGCAGCGCCGCCAGGTTGGCAAGATAGCGCTCGCGATCGCTTTCCTGATAGACCGGCAGCACGCGCTCCGCCAGATCGCGCAGCACGACCGGCGTGGATGCATCGGTGGCGGCGGCGGGCAGGCGCAGATCTAGTTCCTGCGCGGACGCCAAAGCTGGCAGCAGTACCATCAGCAGGGCGATGCACACCGAATGCATCAGGCCGATGCCAGATGCGGTGCAGCGGAGTCTATCGGCCTTGCGCACGGGCTGGTTCTTCATTGGCCAAATTTGGATCCCCGGTCAGTTGGTGGCGGCGGCGCCGCGTCAGCGTCCTCGCGGCCGACGATGTGCGTCGCCGCAGCCTTGATCAGATGCAGCGTGCGCGAAAATAGCGGATTGTGCGCCTGCCCGCCGCCGATATGGATCACGCCAGTGTGCTGCAGCTCGTGTGTCAGCGCGTCCATGAAGCGCTCCAGCGTGTCGCCATCGAGCGAGCGCAAGGTGTCATCAATGAGGATCCAGGGCGGTGCCTGCAGCAGCGCGCGTGCGAACGCCAGCGTGAGCTGCTCGTCGCCGCTGAGTTCCCGATCCCAGCGCTGAGTGGTGTCGAGCGCCGGTACCAATCGCGCAAGACCAAGGCGGGCCAAGGAGCGCGCGAATGCGTCCTTATCGAAGCGTTCAACGTCCATCGGGTAGGCGAGCACTTCGCGCAGCGTGGCGCGAGGCAGATAGGGTGTACCGCGCGGGATGAAGACGATGGCTTCGTCCTTGGGATGCTCGACCCTTCCTGCGCCCCAGGGCCACAGCCCCGTCAGCGCGCGGAACAGTTGCGTCTTGTTGGTTCCGGGTTCACCGACGATGAGCACGCGTTCCCCAGCGTTGACGATGACGCTCCTCTCCCTGAGCATGTCGCAGCCGCTCGAGGAGGCAACCTCCAGGTTCTCAATGACGATCCTGTCGGGCGCGCCCTCCGCGTAGGTGATGCGGCTTTCGATATGTGGCACCACGTCGGTCGTGACCAGCGCGCGGCGGAAACTGGCAACACGCAGCAAGGTCGCCCGCCAATCGGCGATGACGCTGAAATTATCCACAAACCAGCGCAATGCGGATTGCGCCTGGGTAAAGGCCGCGCTCGCCATCATCAGGCCGCCAAAGGTCAGTTTGCCTGCGAAGTACAGCGGGGCTGCGACCAGGATCGGCGCCACCAGCGTGATCCAGCCGAAGCCCGCTGTGATCCAGGTGAGGTTGGTGAGGCCAGTCACCAGCCGGCGCGTAGCGGCCAGCACCGCCGCCAGATGCAGCTCGACGCGCCGGCTCTCATCGGCTTCGCCGGACGCGAGCGATATCCCATCGACGTGTTCGTTGACGCGCACCAGGGAAATGCGCAGGTCCGCCTCGCGCGCATAACGCTCGGCGTTACGATTGATGAGCGTGCCGCCAACCCAGTAACTCAGCAGCGAGCCGGCGGCCGCGTAGATGACGGCGGCCCACACCATGAAGCCGGGGATGGAGAAGATCCGGCCCGCGATGTGGAACGCAAAATCATTCGATAGCGCCCACAGCACGCCGGTGAAGGCTATCAGCAGAATGGAGGCCTGCAGCAGTCCGATGCCCAGATCGCCCGACAGCTCACACAGGTGGCGCGCGTCCTCATGCATGCGCTGGTCCGGGTTGGCGCCGATCGGTCCTGCGTTGGCAAGCCAGAATGCGCGCCGCGGCAGCATCCAGAGCCGGATCAAGTCGCCGACCATGCCTTCCCGCAGCTTGAGTTTCAGGGTTTCGCCCAGCCAGCGCTGCGCCACATTCAGGACCAGCAGGATGCCGGCAATGAAGAAGAACACCGCCAACTGATACAGGAAGTCCCTGAAGTCGCGGCGCGACAGGGCGTCATAAAAGGGCTTGCTCCAGCGATTGAGCCGGATCTGGCCGTAAGTGCTCGCCACGACCACCAGCAGTATCCCGAGCAGCAGCCAGATGAGCGTCTTGCCGACCGGCGACGCCATGAGTGCCCGGACCATCATGCCCAGTTGGCGCACAAGGCCGGAGTGGGCAGCTTCCTCGGCGTCGGACGCAGCGGTGCTGGCGACTTCGTCCTGTTCCGGGTCGGCTATCGTGCCGGGCACTCCCTGATGACGGCGTGACTCTGCCATTAGCGCTCAACACCATAGTCCGGCGGACCCGATGCGGCAAGCAGGCGCCGGCCTGTAGCTGCGCGCCAGTTCATCTTCGGACGACTGCGCGCCGCGCGGCGATGCAGGAAACGAATGCGGCATAGCTCCAGGCAAGGTGCCTGGCCGAAGTCTGCACGCCGGTGTTCTGGTCGAATTGTTCCGACAGGTCGCCGCTTGGCGGCGTATGGCGACGTACCGTTTCCAGATAAGCGTCGCCGCGGCTGATCAGCCCCTGCGCGCCGGCGCTGCCATCGGCGGCGCGGAAACAGAACTCGGCGGCAGCCAGGGTGGAGAAGTAATAGGCGCCGCCCGAATAATAGACGTCGCCGGCATAGCGGCCCATGGCCGGTCCATGGGTGGGCGCTCGCCCGCGATTGATCGCGTAGCTTGCGTCGAACAGTGCTTCCAGTCGCGCGAGCGTGGCATGCACCCGTGGGTCGTGCACGGAATGGTATCGGCCGCTGCCGCCGCCGTGCAGCGTGGCCAGTATGATGGCGATGTCGAGTTCCTTGGCGGAGCGCTGTCCCGACGCCAGTACGCGCGATTTGTAGTACCCCTGATCTTCGAGCCAATAAGCATCGAGCGCGTGACGAATTGCCGTCGCGTCGTCGGTGGCCGTTTGCGCGCCGCGGCCATCGCCACGCTGCAGCAGGAAGGCCGCTCCCGCCTCGAGCGCTGCGCCGGCCAGGCACAGCGTGTAATAGTGCAGGCCTTGCTCCTCCTCCCACAGGTCGAAGCACGGCTCGCGCCAGTGCTGTCGCGTGTAGGCAAGATCGGCACTCAGCAGCGCCGATACCGCGGCGTCGAGGTCCGGCTCGAAACGCGCGCTGCGCTGCCAGCGCATCAGGGTCAGGGCTCGCAGCGCCGGTCCGTCATGCTGCGGGCGCGGCCAGCTCGAAATGTCGAGCGTACGATCGGGGTTGACCCGGGTTTCTCCAGCGATCGCCTCGCCGTGTGCCGCGGCCAGATCAACATCGCTACGCAGGAATTTTTTGAAGTCGGGGGTCACCTGGGCGCGCCAGGCCGGGGCCGCAACCAGCTCGCGCCCATCCAGCGCCTGCAGCGACAAGCTGAAGTGCACGAAGTCGGAGAACTGTGCCATCGCGTTCGCTGCGGCGCTGCCATCTTCCATCAACAGCCGCAGGGCATCGATGACCACCGCCGAATCGCGAAACCAATGGAAAAAATAGTCGGGGTCCGGATCGTAGGCGGCCAGCACCGGCGAGGCGACGATCGAACCTGGCTTCGGCATCACGCTCTGGCCGAAGCCCGGCCGCGCCTTGACGATACCGAGCGCCGATACGCTCGACATCATGGCGCGCGCGGCGCGCCGGTATTGCCGATCGACCCACAGGTCGAGCGGCTCCATCAGCTTCGAGTCCGTCGGTGCAAGTGCGGACTGTCGAAACCGAGTTTGCGCAGCCCCGTCTGCACCTCCGGCACGCTCATGAATAGCTTCCACAACAGGCCGGTGCGGTAGTTCTCGATCATGAGGATGATCGGCCCCTGGTCGATGGCGAGGAAGCTGTCGGCGTACCAGGCCCTGGTCTCGCTGAAAGCGTCTATCAGGCCGTATTTACCCCAGAGCTTTCCGCCGTAACCGCCGAGGAAATGGCGCAGCGCCCGCATCGAGGCGCGCGGTGCATACGGCAGGCTCGCCACGGCCGCGGTGGGCGAGATGGTGCCGTCGTCGTTGACCGGATCGTGCATCGCATAACCCTGCTTGCCGTCACTGGCGGTCAGGCCCCAGCAGGCCGGGCCGTAGCCCCGGTGCCGATGCGGGTTGGCAACGCAGTGCGCGTAGTTGATGCGCACGTGGTTGACGTTCTGCTGCCAGTAGTCTGCGTAGCGGTCCTTCAGACCTCGTGGATCGAGCCCGCTGAAGGAATAATGGGTGAAAAAGAGTGGACCGCCATAAGGCATGCCGAGCGGCAATTCGGTACCGTAGTAGGACTTGCCGTTCAGAAAATTGCGGCCCGCTGCATATCCATAGTGATAAACGGCCGGTTCGATGCCATGGCGCGGAGCGGATGCCGCCAGGAGGTAAGTCATGAGGCACTCGTCCCAGCCGCGGATCGCATGATTCATCGACCAGCCGTTGTTGGGACTCCAGTGCCAGTACAACGCGTGACGTCCACCCTGGGTGTACCAGTTCCATTCAACACCTTCCCACAGGTCGGTAATGTAGGCTCGAAGCTTCCGTTCCGGCTTGGTATTGCGGGCGAAGTACTGCCGCACACACAGCAGGCCCATGCACAGAAAAGAGGTCTCCACCAGATCACCGCCATCGTCCTTGCGCGTCAGCGGGATGGTGGCCCCGGTGCGTGCATTCATGAAATGCGACAAGGCGCCGTGATAGCAGGGTGCGCGGATCAGGAAATCGATCATGCGCTGCAGGCGCTCCAGCGCGGCGTCGCGCGCGACCCAGCCGCGCTCCACCGCGACGATCAGCGCCATGACGCCGAAGCCTGAGCCCGCCATCGTCACCGGACCCTCGATCCCTCGGTCGCGCGTGCCGCGCCGGTCCGGCGCAAGCCCGGTCGTAGAGTCCGCGCCTTCCCAGAAGAAACGGAAGGTCTGCCGCTGCACCGCCTCAAGCAGCTTGTCATTGGGCAGCCGGAGGAGGGCGGCCGCGCTCGGGGCCGTGGCCGCGGCGTCTGTGGACGCGGCGCGGGCCCTGGTTGCTGCGGATCGGTCAGTTTTGGCCACGGGCAGCCTTTTCAGTCGATGTTGGCGCACGGTTTCATCGCGACTGGACGCCGGTCGTCCATAGTCGCCCACGTTATCCGAAAGCTTCGCGACCTTGCTACGGTAGGGCACTGCAGGGTATAGAAAAAGCGCCATGCACTCTATTGTTGTGGCCAGAAGCGGAAGATGGATCACATGAATCGGATCGGGGCACTCATTGCCGACATGACCCTGGCTGAGAAGCTTGGCCAGCTCACCATGACAGCGGCCGGATACACCGTGACCGGGCCGGTCATCGCCAGTGATTCGACCGATGCCATCCGGGGCGGGACGATTGGCAACCTGCTCAACCTGTACGGTGCTGGGCAGGTGCATGAGATGCAGCGCCTGGCGGTCGAGGAATCGAGACTTGGAATCCCGCTGCTGATCGCATTCGATGTCATCCACGGCCATCGCACCTTGTTTCCAGTCCCGCTGGGGGAAGCGGCGCTGTTCGATCCGCAGGCCTGGGAACTCACGGCGCGCGCGTCGGCCACCGAGGCTGCAGCCGACGGCATAGCCATGGCATTCGCGCCGATGCTCGATGTGTCGCGCGATCCGCGCTGGGGACGCACTGCAGAGGGCCCGGGCGAAGACCCGTGGCTCGGGGCGCAGATTGCCGCCGCCAAGGTGCGCGGCTTGCAGGGTGCAGATCTTGCCGCCGCAGGGGCGGTGGCGGCGGTCGCCAAGCACTATTGCGCCTACGGACCGGTGACCGCTGGGCGTGATTACGCCTCGGTGGACGTCTCCGAGCGCAGCGTGCATGAAGTGCATCTGCCGCCGTTCGCCGCGGCAATCGCCGCCGGGGTGGCCGGCGTGATGCCCGCGTTTACCGATCTTGCCGGCATTCCGATGACGGCCCACGTCGGCCTGCTGCGCCGCCTGCTGCGTGGGCAACTCGGGTTCGAGGGCGTTATCGTCAGCGACTACAACGCCATCGCGGAACTCATGCACCACGGTGTGGCCGCCGATCTGACCGAAGCGGCAACACTGGCGCTGAAGGCCGGTGTGGACATCGACATGATGGCCAACGCTTATCGCGTCGGACTGCCCTTGGCCCTGCAGCGCGGACTGGTGAGCATGACTGAGATCGACGAGGCGGTGCGTCGCGTCCTCACGCTCAAGCTGCGGCTGGGCCTGTTCGACCAGCCGTATGGGCGCGGCACGACCACGGACGGCGCACCGGCGCTGGCGCGGCGCCGCCAGCTCGCGCGCGAGATCGGCGCGCGCGCCATCGTCATGCTCAAGAACGACAACGACGCTCTTCCGCTAGCAGAATCCATGCGCCGCCTTGCCGTGATTGGCCCGTTGGCCGACGCGGCCGATCAGATGTGCGGCCCGTGGTCGCTCGTCGGTCAACCCGGGAGCTACGTGAGCGTCGTGGCGGGCCTGCGCAAAGCGCTGCCAGGCGCGCAGGTCCTGCACGCACCGGGGGTCGCGATTGAGGGCGACGACATTGCCGGTATTGCCGAGACGCTGGATATCTGCAGCGCGGCCGATGTCGTCGTGCTATGCCTGGGCGAAGCCGCTGCAATGAGCGGCGAGGCTGCCAGCCGTGCCTGTCTGGACCTACCCGGGCAGCAGCGTCGGCTCGCGCGCAGCGTCATCGACCGTGCCCGGGCGCTCGGCAAACCAGTGATCGCCATCCTGTTCTCGGGACGCCCGCTGGCCGTGCCGTGGCTGATTGAGCAGGCGGACGCGGTGCTTGCGGCCTGGTTTCCGGGTTGCGAGGCAGGCCATTCGATCGCCGATGTCATCACGGGGCAAGTGTCCCCGAGCGGGCGCACGCCGATGAGCTGGCCGCGTGCCGTAGGGCAGATCCCGATTTTCTTTGGGCAGCGCCCGACGGGCCGGCCCGCCAACCCGAACGATCACTACACCAGCAAATATCTCGATCTGCCCAATGAGCCGCTGTTTCCGTTCGGCTATGGCCTGAGCTACGGACGCTTCAGTCTGTCCAACCTGCGTGTGTCGCCGTGCGAGGTGACCGTCAGCAAGCAGATCGAGGTGCGGGTTGACGTCGTCAATGACGGCGCGCGGGCCGCAGAAGAGACCGTGTTTCTCTTCATCCACGACCGGATCGCGAGCGTGGCGCGGCCGCTGCTGGAGCTTAGAGGTTTTGGCAAGATCGCACTGCGGCCAGGCGAGAGCGGTACGGTGACTCTATATATTCCGGCCTCGGAGCTGCGATTTCTCGGATTGGACCTGCAGCCGGTGTTTGAAGCGGGCGAGATCGAAATCCTGGTCGGCCCGTGCGCCGACAGGTCGCTGATGCTGGTGCAGTGTATCCGCCTGTCTGTCTAGGCGAGCGGCAGATGATGCGGCCGCACCAGCATGTGCCAGTCCTGGTGCTCTTCCAGAATAAGTGAGATCGCCGCCTCAACCGAGGCTTTGAGCGGCGCCACGCCGGCACCTTCCGAGAATCGGGCGAGGGCGGCGCTAATGGCATCGATGGTTCCTTGCAGCTCATGCACCAGCCGCTCGGAAGTCGCACCGAGCCGATAGGCTTCGGATTGCGCCAACGCGCCGTGCAGTGATGCCGCGAGCGCCGGGAAAAACGTGGTCACGAGTGTCAGCCATAACGTGTGTATCACCAGATGGGTGAGTGCGCCGAGCGCTGTCAGAGCAAACAGGCCGCTGGTCACACGGTGTACCCGGTGCAGCAGCGCGTGCTGGCGCAGGGCGATGCGCGCGTGATAGTGGTTCTGTGCCTGCAGGATATCGATGGTCCAGCGGGCGTAGGTGTCGACGAATTCCGAATCCGCCCAGGCCTGGGCGAGCAGCGCCCGGGCCTGCGGTTCGCAGCGTGCGCACAGTGCCGCCACGTCGTCCACGCCGCGCAGGTTCTGACCCGGATCCAGTACCCGCAAATACCAGTTGGCCTGCGTCTGCGGCTTCGAGAAGTCCAGCAGCGGTGCAATCAGCGGCAGATACCAGGTCAGCTCTGCGGTGGTGCGGGCGCGCAGCCATTGGCCCTGCCAGTCGTGCCGGTGTCCCATATAGTAGATCGCACTGACGCTGCCGATCACCAGTACTTCCGCAACCGCCCACAGTCCTGAGAACGGGTGCAGGGCATGGCGGGGGCTGTCCCAGCCCAGTGCCAGCGGCATCACCGCGCACAGCACTGCGAAGGCGCTGAGCAGATAGATGGCCCAGAAGCCGCTGCGATAGCGGTGGCCGAAATGGATCGCGCGCAAATCGAAACGGCGGTGGGCCGCAGCGATCGATTCGATCAGCGGCAGCAGCCGCGGCGGCGGTCGCGGCTGCGGCGGTGCGGCCAGGCTCTCAAGATGCACGCCAACCAGCAACACGCGCTGAATGACTTGGTGCAGAGCCATGGGCGTATCAGCCGAGAATTTCGTAAGTAGTGCGGAATATGGCCTGCGACACGACACCCAGGCTACCGTCGCCATAGTCGACCAGCCAGTCACTTGCCTTGCCGGTCAGCATGGACAGGCCGTCGGCCAGCAGTACCTCGAATGGCGCGGTCATCTGCAGCGCAATAATGCCGTTCGGCAGGCTCAGGTAGGTTCCGGCTTCCCCGGCGCGGGTGGGCGGCACTGGCCGGTACTTCTCGCCAAAGCGCGCGCGCGATACCCGCCAGCGCTCGCCGGCAATGCCGGTCAGGATCGCATCGCCGGCCTGGGCATGCACCAGCCCCTCGGGCGTTTGCACCGTACAGTGCTCGGGGGCAAATTGCACCTGCACCTCGCGCTCGAACTTGCGCGCATGGACGTGACGCGGGTCACCCCTGAGCGCGCTGGAGAATCCGCGTTGCCCGCTCGAGCGAAATAGCGGCGTCACGGCCGAGCTCACCCCGCGCCTCGAAGGGATGCTGAGGGGGCAATGCTCGCGGACGCGGCGCGCAGCGCGTCGTGCACCCGATCGCGCCAGATGCGAACACTATGCAACGCCTGCATCTGTGGCGGCACGGATTGGAGCAGCGCCGCGGCTTCTTGCAGCAACGCCATTCGGTGCGACGAGTCGAGCAGCGCCTGCGCGTACAGCGCGCGCGCCAGCTCGACGTGCTGCTGCTGATCGCCGTGATTGCGCGCCGCAAGACCACGCTGATACTTGACGATCGGATCGATCAGACGCCGCGCCTCGTCGCCGCGCCGCTCGCCGATAAGTGCCAGCGCCAGCATGGTCGACACCTCGACCTGCTCGCGCCGGTTATCCTCGGTGGCCATTGGCCATTGTTTGCGCGCCTCAAGACCCTCACGCAGGGTCTTCTCAGCTGCGGGGTAATCTGCCTGCAGGTACTCCGCTTCGCCCTTGAAACGGTCGGGGTAGAAGATGCAGGCGTTCTTATAAAACTCCTGAAATCCGCCGTTCGGCTTGATGCCCTGCATCAGGGCGATAATATCCGCGCCGATGTGCTGCGCAGACGTGAGATCCCCGCGCCACAGCGCGCCTGCTTCCAGAGCGATCCGCAGGTTGCATTCGCCGAACAGCGGCAGCGGGCTGCCCGGAGCCTCGCTCGCGTGCAGCGCGCTGACGAACTTCGTGGCACTGCCCAGAGCCGTCTCGGCGGCCGCGGTATCGCCCAGGTCGGCCTGCCGCCCGGCCATCACCGACAGCGGGAACAGCTGGTTTAGGACGAACTCGGCGCCGGCGTTTTCGGCGTGCCGCATGTCCGCGATCGCCTTCACGTAGTAGTCCAGCGACTCGCGCGGCAGGCCGGCAGCCCAGCTGGCCTCGCCCAGATCCATGCGCACGGCCGCGAGGTTGTTGAACGAGATGGTGTTCTTCGGATCGAGCGTGACCAGCGTTTGCGCGGTGGCTTCGCCCCGCCGGCCCATGGCCAATGCGTCTACCGGGCGAAGTTCCGCGGACGCCAGTTCGGTCAGGGCAGATTGCATCACCTCAAGCGCGTGCAGTGCAATTCGATGACCCGGCCGCAACGTCAGCACTTGTTCCGCGACGGCGGTAGCGTCCGCGGCCACCTGCCGGGCCTCCTGGCCGCGATCCAGGCTGATCAACCCCACCACCAGCCAGGTTCCGCTCTCGGCATAGAGCGACGCCATGTACAGGTCGGACAGGTCGCGGCCGCCCAGTTGCGACGCAAGCTGCATCGACTGTTGCAGGGTAGCGACGGCTTTCTCGCTCTGAGTCTGGTCCTGCTGCTGCACGTAGCCAAGGAAGAACACCACCTCGACCTCGGCGCGTCGCGCGGCCTTGGAAGCATTCGGCGTATCGGCAATCGGCCTGATCAGGTCTACCGCACGCTGACTGGTCGGCAGCGCATCCGGACTTTGCTGGTTGGCGAGGATGCGTGCTTTGATTTGAGTGCCGCGCGCCAGTCCAATGGTCGTGGCTTCCGAGGTATCCCCGCCGCGCCGCAACTGCTCGAGTAGATTCAATGCCTCGGTATCGGCCGCGGTCGCGGCATTGAGATCGCCAAGCGTGCGGCTGGCCTTGGCGTACTGCAGCATCGCCGTTGCGCCATTGCGCACGCTTTCCGGACCCTTGAGGCTGGCCGGCAGTGCGTGAAAGTAGTCGACCTCGCGCCGGGCCAGTTCGGCAGCGACATCCAGTCGACCGGAACTCTCCAGCTCGCGTGCAAAATCATCGGTCAGGTAGGCCAGCAACTGTTCGGCCTGAACACGCGCCTGCTCGGCGGCCGTGCGCGTTTGTTCCGCCAGCCTCTCAGCGCGGTGCGCCCGCTGCGTACTGAGGTATGCCAGCAGGGCGGCGAGCACCGCACCGATGGCCAGTACCGCGCACACACCGGCGACCTTGCGCGCGCGAACCAGCGCGCGGCGCGCCGCAAGTTCGCGCTCGCGCTGATCGGCCAGCAGGCGGTCGGTCGCCTCTCCCTTCTCACGCTCACGGCGCTCATCGCGGCTCGCCTTGACGACCCCGCACAGCACATCGTGGGTGAGTTCGACCCGGCGCACGTCGAGTCGCTCCTCGATGCGCAGCAACCGCCGATTGACCAGGACCGCCAGCGAATTGGGGGCCGCGCCGGCGGCCGCCAGGTCGCCTACCAGGCGCTCCTCGGCGATGTTCTCGCGAAAACCCGAGTCGGTCAGCAGTTCATCCTCGATGATGCGGCGCACGGCGGGCGGCTGATCAGCCAGGGCGCGTTCGTAAAAGCTGCTGAGGATGCTGGCGTGCGAACCGGCCAGCAGATCAAGCGAGATCTCATCGCGCCCCTGGGCGATGCGCGCATCGTTAAGTTCGCGGCAAATCAGGCTAAGCAATGATGGCTCGACCTCGGCGTTGGCGAGTTCGCCGCCGCCGGCGACGAAACGTACGATTGCGGCCGCCACTTCCTCCGACACCAGTCCCTTGCCCGGCCGCATGACCGCGGTCAGCGCCTGGGTGCCGGTCATCGGCGCCAGACGGAGGCGGTTCTGCGTGATGCTGGGCATCGTCGCCTTGAGCCCCTCGAGCGGCGCCAGGTAGTCCTCCCGCAGGGACAACAGCACCCGATAATCACTGCGCGCGAAGTCGAAGCGCTCGGCCAGCGAATCGTCGGCGTCGAGCTTGGCCTCGAGTGACTTGGGCGCGCGGTTCTCGACCAGATCGGCCAGGTCGGCGATGAAGCGCGCGGCACGCGCACGACCAAAGTCGTCGCTCTGGGCGAGGGTGAAGATCTCCTCGAACTGATCGAAGATCAGCAGCGGGATCAGGGGATTGCCGGACTCGTCGCGCAGCACGTCGTCGCGATGGTGCAGGTATTCCCACAGCGACTCGCCCTCGGCCGCGACACCGACCTGGGTCCACTCACCGGCGCGCCGGGCGGTGCGGGCGATGGCCTGCTTTATCTGCTCGGTAGGCTCGGGAGCATCGCGCGCGTAGTCGACACGCACGTATACCGGGCAGTAGCCCTGGGCGCGCAGGCGTGGCACCAGTCCGGCGCGCAGGATCGAGGTTTTGCCCAGGCCTGATTGACCGAACAGCACGGTCAGCAACTTGCGCTGCACGCGCCGCGCGAGTTCCGCGACCTCATCTTCGCGGCCGTAGAAATAGGCCCGCGTCTCTTCGGTGAACGAGGCCAGTCCGAGCCATGGGTTGCGGTCATCGACCGCGGCCGCGTCCAGCTCGGCGCTGGCTACATTGTCTGGAACCGCGTTCACTGTTGACGCGCCCGCATGAAGTCGCTCAATCGTTGGCTAAATTCCGGCGGCACGACACCGTCGGCCAACTGCGTAAAATGCAGCGCCTTGAATTTGTCCGGCACCAGGGCGTCTGCCGTGCCTGTGGCGTCGATTGTCACCGGCAGGATGAACAGCGCGCCATCGGCCATGTTGCGGGCGCGATCGATGGCGAAGCTCCATTCGCGGCGAAAGTAGCCCTCGAGCCGCCGCTGGGTGGTCGCCGAGACCACCGGAATGAAATAGGAGCAGCGCGCAATGTTGCGCTGGATCTTGCGGTCGTAGTCGTCGCCGCCTTCCAGGCGATCCATGTCGAACCAGACCGTGATGCCGGCGGCTTCCAGCCCGGCTTTGATCTGCTGCACGGCGGTCAGGTCCTCGCGCGCGTAACTGATGAACACGGCGTTGTCGGGCATGTCCCTGGCGGGCGGAAGAAAGCGCACCGGCGAGGCGCCGCGCGCAGCCGGCGCTGCGGGCTTGCGGCGCGCGGCCAGGCGCTCGTGCAGCTCATCGACGAAGCGTTCCGCGCCCAGATAGATGCGCGTGCGTACGCTGACCTGCTGCAGGAAGGACACCAGCCGCTCATCCTCGCTGGTGTGATCGTCGGCCATGATCTCCCCAACGTCGCGCGGATCGGACAGCCGCTGGCGCTTGGCCATGCGCAGGAACAGGCGTGCCAGCCAGTTGGTGAAATTGCTGCCGATGAACAGCAGGTGATTGTGCTCGAGTTCGTGAAACAGCTTCTCCGGCGCCAGGTGTTCACTCTGCAATGCGCAGATGAACTCCAGCAGATCCTCATCCGAGATCACGTAGCTGGGGGAAGCCGAGAGCCGGCCGAACAGGTGATACACCACCGGTCGCTGCAGCCGGTCGCGTTCCGAGGGCAGATCGACCACGCGATTCGGTGAATACGACAGCACCTCGGTGAACGCCGAGCCGTTGAAGCGCTCCAGATTGATGGCGGCTTCCAGCAGCGGGTCAAAGGTGGTCGACACGAACAGGTCGAATTCCGGAATTGCCGCGAGGCGACGCAGTGCCCGCGGCGGCTCGAACGGCGTGTCCTTTAGAATGCCGCGCAGGCGCACGTACGCTTCCTCGCGCCGGCCCCGGGCGCCGAGGAACCAACAGACCACGTCGTTGAGCGTGTAGGGCTGCGGCAGTTGGGTCACGTCGACGTTGAGCCGGCCGGCAAGCTTTTCAGCGAGCCAGTCGTACAGCAGGCGCGGCCCGCGTTCCGTGTTGACCTGCAGCAGTTCCGGCCCCACGATCGGGATGACACGCCGCTCCTCGATGTAGCTGAGCAGATCGTCCCAGGCGTCGTCATCCAGGACGCTGATCGGCAGCTGCGCGGTGGCGCCGGTACTCATGCGCCGCCAAGGAACATGACGCGCGCGCGCGCGCCTATGGCGCGTCCGGCAGCGGATCGGAGCGGTTGCGCGTCAGGCCGGTAAAGCTTGCTAATTTGTTCCATGAATCCGCGCTCGCGGCAACTCAAATTATAACTTTTCTGGTAACTCTTCAGTTTGCCGCAGTGCTGTGATCATGGCAAGACCACGAGACACGCGCGCAGCCGGGGCCGCGAACCACCGGCGAAGATGCTATTAATCGTCCCAGGCTGAGATCGAACCTGGAGCTTCACGATGGCAAGTATTTTTGTGACCGGTTCCGCCGATGGCCTGGGTCAGATGGCGGCCCGGCTGATGGTCGGAGCCGGACATCGCGTCGTGCTTCACGCGCGCAGCGCTGAGCGCGCCGCCGAAGCGCTGACGGCGGTTCCGGGTGCCGAAGCGGTGGTGATTGGCGATCTGTCGAGCATCAGCTCGACCTGCGAGGTGGCCGAGCAAGTGAACCGGCTGGGAGCCTTCGACGCGGTGATACATAACGCCGGCATCGGCTACCGCGAGCGCGGCCGTGGCGACACGGTCGACGGGCTGCCGGCGGTATTTGCCGTCAATACCCTGGCGCCGTACATCCTCACCGCGCTAATCGACAAACCCAGGAGATTGGTGTACGTGAGTTCCGGCATGCACCGGGGCGCCGATGCCGACCTGACCGACCTGACGTGGAGCGCGCGGCGGTGGAACGGGTCGAGCGCCTACGCGGAATCCAAGCTGCATGATGTGATTCTCGCGTTCGCAGTGGCCAGACTGTGGCCTGACGTTTTGTCCAATGCGCTGGAACCGGGCTGGGTGGCGACCAAGATGGGCGGTGCCGGAGCGCCCGATGATATGGATGCCGCGCCGCGCACCCAGGTGTGGCTCGCGACCAGTGACGACCCGGCAGCGATGGTGAGCGGTCAGTATTTCTACCACTTACAGCGCCGCACGGCCCATGCCGCGGCGTCGCACCGCGAGGTTCAGCAGCAGCTGCTGGCAGCGTGTGCACGTATCTCCGGCGTTTCGTTTCCCGCTTAGTTCAATGCGCTTGCCGTGCTCGGTCCATAATCCCGCTTGCTACAATGCTGTCGCAGTCATGGGGGTGCAGCGTAATGGTCGAACTTCCGAAGCGCCCGCTGCCGGTGGCGCTGGTGCTGGCGGCAATCGTTGCCGCGGGCGCCTGTACCAGTACTCCCAGAACCACCGACGAACGCACGGTCGATGCCGAGCTGGCGGCGCGGGTGCAGGCTGCGCTGCGGGCAGATCGCGCGCTCTATTCGCAGCACATCGACGTCGAAGTCGAGCGCAGCGAGGTGCATCTGAAGGGGTTTGTCTACTCCGAAACCGAGCGGCAACTGGCTCAGGCTGACGCCGAGTCGGTGCCCGGCGTGCAAAGCGTGGAGATGGAGCTTGACCTGATGGGCGGTGGAATTTCGCAGAGCAGCGACTGAGCTTACGGCATTACAGCCAGCGCCTGCTCAAGATCGGCGATCAGATCCGACACATCCTCGATGCCGGTGGAGTAGCGCACCAGGCCTTCCGGGATGCCGGCTGCTGCTCGCTCCTCGGCCGTGCACTCGACGTGGCTGGTCACTGACGGCGGCCCCACGACCGTCTCGACACAGCCCAGGTTGGCTGCCCGGTGTGCAAAGCGCAACCTTGGTAGCAACATCCTGATTGCGTCCAGCCCGCCGCGTAGGCTGAAGCTGAGCACGCCGCCGAAGCCGCGCATCTGGCGTCGGGCGACATCATGGTGGCGATGAGTTTCAAGACCCGGGTAGTTGACTTGCTCCACGCAGCGCTGCCCTTGCAACCAGCGTGCGATCGTCAATGCACTGTCGTTCTGGCGCTCGATGCGCAGCGCCAGCGTCTTCATGCCGCGCAGCAGGCTGTAGGCATCCATCGGCGCCAGCGCGGCGCCATTGATCTCGCGGAAGTGGTGCAGCTTGCTGATCAGCCCCTGGCTGCCGCATGCGGCGCCGCCCAGCGCATCGGCGTGACCGCCCAGATACTTGGTCGCACTGTGCAGCACCAGGTCCGCGCCCAGCGACAGTGGATTCTGGTTGATCGGCGTGGCGAAGGTGTTATCCACGGCTACCAGCGCACCGATCGCGTGCGCCGCCTTCGCCAGGCGCGCGATATCCACCACCTTGACGGTCGGATTGGTAGGAGATTCCAGATACAGCAGCTTGCAGCCCGCGGCAATCTCGGCTTCGATTTGCGCAAAGTCGCTGGTGTCGCACAGCGCGACTTCGATGCCAAATGATGGTAGGAACTCGCTGAACAGCTTGTTGGTGCCGCCGTAGCTGTCCTTGACGGACACCACGCGATCGCCGGGGCGCAGAAAAGTGAACAGCGTGGCGCTGATGGCCGCCATGCCGGAGGAGAAACTGGTTGCGGCCTGCGCTGCCTCGAGATCGCGGATCTTCTCCTCGAATGCACGCACCGTCGGGTTGCTGATGCGCGAGTAGATGTGTCCCGGGGCCCGCTCCAGCGCCACCGCCTGCCAGCTGTCGAGATCGGCGTAGCCGAAGGATACGCTGTGCACGACCGGGACCTGGGTCGCACGCTCGTAGGCGTCGTGGCCGGTTTCACCGCCCCATACCGCGATGGTGGATTGCCCGGGCAATGCAGCGCTCATCGGCTTTCTCCCGCGATGTGGATTCAGAGCTTCGGCGCCAGGGCGATTACGCGCGCCGGGAAGCCGCTGCCGTTTTCGGGCTTGGGAAAGCTCACCATGACCAGGGCGCCGGCCTCAGGCACCTGATCCAGATTGGCCAGCAGCTCGATCTGAAAATGATTGGTGCCCAGCACATAGCTCTCCAGCGAATAGTCATCCCTGGTGACCGCAAGTCCAGGATCGGTGTCGGTGGTTTCATGTCCGGAGGCGGTGATTTTTCGCTGCTCGTACAGGTACTGCAGCACCTCCTTGCTCCAGCCCGGATAATGCGCGACGCCCTGGGCGTCGACATTTTGCATGGCGGCGTCGTCGGGCCAGCGTTTCGACCAGTCGGTGCGCAGCGCCACGAAGGCGCCCGCCGGTATCGCCCCGTGGCGTGCCTCCCATGCCTTCACATCGTCCAGTGTGACCACGTAGTCGGGGTTGCGGGCGACCTTGGCGTGCACGTCAAGCACTACCAGGCGCAGCAGGAACTGGCGCGGATCGATCTGATCCACGGTCTTGAGACCATCGTGAAAATGTGCCGGCGGATCCACATGGGTGCCCCATTGTCCGGGATGGCAGAAACTCTCGGCATGGAAGCCGTCCTTGGGAATCGTGAACAGCGTAGTGACGGTTTCCGGCGCAAAACCCTTCCAATGCGGCGTCGTGGGACCGAACGCATGGGTCAGATCGATGAACTGCGCGCCGTGCAGTACCGCGAACGCCCGCTGCAGGCTGTGCGCCGACGGCTCGGCCGATGTGGCCGCGACGCTGGCCGCGGCCAGTAGGGTTCCCAACAACAGAGCCCCAGATCGAATGTGTACAGACATCGAATGCTCCCTGGTCCCGCAGTGGCCCCAAGGCTATTTCACGTGCAGCGCTGGAGCAAGGGTAATCCAGCCGCTGATGAAACCGGATTGCGCCGCCGGCGTCAGCCGTGCGGCGCGTGTTCTTTCGATGGACGGAGGATGGTAGGCTCCCTGCTGATGGAGCGCGAACAGATAGTCTTCGTCGGGACCAGCGACCTGTCCGGTCATTTTCGCGGCAAGAGCTTCCCGGCGGCGGATCTGTCGGCGCGGCTGCAACGCGGCGTCGGGCTGGCCCCGACCAACATTTTCCTCTCCGCCTTCGGCAATATCCAGATGACGACGTTCGGCACCAGCGGCGAGGTGTTGCTGATTCCGGATGCCTCCACACGCGTGTTTGTTCCGTTCGAGGGCAGTGCGACTGAATATTTCTATCTGGGCGACATCGTCACGCTGGACGGCGCGCCGTGGGACTTCTGTCCACGGCAGGTACTGCGCCGTGCGCTGCAGCGGCTGGAGCACGAGACTGGACTGCGGCTGCTCGCGACCTTCGAACAGGAGTTCACCTATAGCGGAGTTGCCGCCCATCCGCCGCAGCCCTATGAGCTCGATGGTTATCGTCGCCAGGGATTGTTCGGCGAAGCGCTGCTGGCGGCGATGCGCCAGGCGGGAGTGGTTCCGGATTCGTTCCTGTGCGAGTACGCGCCGCGCCAGTTCGAGGTCACGACGGCACCTGCCATCGGGCTGCGTGCCGCCGATGACGCCGTGATCACGCGTGAGCTGGCCCAGGCGGTTGCGTTTCGCTTCGGACACCGGGTCAGCCTGGCGCCGATACCCGAGCCGAACGGCACCGGCAATGGCACGCATATTCACTGGAGCCTTCGCGATCGCAGCGACCAGCCGGTGCTGTACGATCCGCAGCGGCGCTGGCAGTTGTCGCAACTGGGAGTTCAATTCATCGCCGGAATCGTGCATCACATGCCGGCGCTGTGCGCGCTGACCGCAGCGTCGGTGGCATCCTATTACCGCCTGCGTCCGAATCGATGGGCCCCCACCCAAGCCGATGTGGCTCCGCTGGACCGCGGCGCTGCGCTGCGCATCTGCCCGGTGACCGGCGATGACCCGTTGCAGCGCGCGCGGCAATTCAATATCGAGTATCGCGTCGCCGATGCCACCGCCAGCCCGTATCTGGCGCTGGCGATGCTGGTGCAGGCCGGCCTCGACGGCGTACGCCAGCAGCGCCAAATCGAACCGACAGCCGCACCTGCGCTGCCGGGCAGCCTGGCCGCGGCGCTGGAGTGCCTCGAAGCCAGCGTGGCCGCGGCCGAGTGGCTGGGGGCGGGGCTACTGGCGGCCTACCTGCAGTTCAAACGCGCCGAGATCCAGGGGCTCGAGAACCTGAGTGAGACGGAGATCTGTCACCGCTATGCCGAAGTCTATTGATCGTGACTTGAATGCCGTCGGTGGCGTCGCCGATGGCGCCGGCCGCCAACTGCTCGCCGCCGACGAGCCCGCGGCCGTGTTCGAATCCGGGCGCCAGGGGCAATCCAGTTTCATCATCGTCGTCGACCACGCGGGCCGGCGTATACCGGCTCGCCTGGGTGATCTGGGCCTGCCGGCAGCGGAGCTGCAGCGGCATATCGCCTGGGACATCGGCGCCCTGGCGGTCGCCCGGCGAGTCGCCGCCGAGCTGGATGCCGCACTGGTGGCGCAGAACTATTCGCGCCTGGTGATCGACTGCAATCGCGACCCCAGCGTGGCTTCATCGATACCGACAGTTGGCGAATCTATCGCGATCCCCGGCAATGTGGCCTTAAGCGAGCAGGAGATTGGCGCTCGCCGCCGCGAGATATTCGATCCCTATCACGACCATATACGCGCGTTGCTGGATCAGCGGCTGGCTGCGAATCGCCGGACCATTCTTGTTGCCCAGCACAGCATGACCAACATCTTCCGCGGCGTGCGCCGCGACATGCACGCCGCGATTCTCTATAACCGTGACCGCCGTTTCGCCGGCCTGGTGCTCGACATGCTGCGCCAGGAAGCCGAACTGCATATCGCGGACAATGAGCCCTATTTCGTCAGCGACGAGACCGACTACACCATCCCGCGCCATGGCGAGGCGCGCGGCCTGCCGCATGTCGAGATCGAAATCCGTCAGGACCTGCTGTTCGATGATGCCGGCCAGGCCGATTGGGCGGCTCGCATAGCCTCGGCGCTGCGCGCTGCCGAGCGCGCCTTCATGGGAGTAGCCGCGTGAGCCAGCCGCTGAGTCGTGAGATCGAGATCGAACCGGCCCATGCCGCGTTGCTGTTCGTGGATGTGCAGACCTACAACTGCAGCTGGGATGGGGGTGAGTATGCCCAGCTCGGAGCGGGTGAGAAGGAGCAGCGCTTCGGCTACTTCTTTCGCACCTTGAAGCACAGCGCGCTGCCCAATATGGTGTTGCTGCAACAGGCCAGCCGCCGCGCCGGCATCGAAGTGATCTACACCGTGATCGAAAGCCTGACGGCCGACGGCCGCGACCGCTCACTGGACTACAAGATTTCCGGCTTCAATGTGCCGAAAGGGTCGGCGGACGCGAGCGTGGTCAGTGAGTTGACCCCCGGTGCGGATGAGATTGTGTTCACCAAGACCTCATCGTCGGTATTCATCTCCACCAACATCGACTATGTGCTGCGCAATCTCGGCACGCGCTATCTGATCGTGGCCGGATGCCTGACCGATCAATGCGTGGATTCCACGGTGCGTGACGCCTGCGACCTGGGATATCTGGTGAGCGTGCCGACCGATGCCTGCGTCACCCTGTCGGCCGAGCGGCACGAATGGTCGCTGCGCAATAACCGCGGCTACTGCCGGCAGCGCAGTACGCGTGAACTGCTGGATGAGATCGAGCGCCTGACGGGCGCAAGTGGGTGACTGTGAGCACGAATGCAACCCCGATTGAATACGCCGATGCCTCCCCCGAAGTGCGTGTGGTGTATGACGACATCATGGCCACCCGCAACAGCGATTGGGTCAACAACTACTGGAAGATACTGGCGCACCATCCCCCGACCCTGCGGCGCATGTGGGCCAATGCCAGGGAGGTCATGGGGCCAGGTGCGCTCGATCCACTGACGAAAGAACTGATCTACATGGCAGTGAGCATTACCAACGGCTGCCGCTACTGCATCGCCTCGCACGGCTTTGCCGCCAGGCACAAGGGCATGACGCCGCAACAGCATGCAGAGCTGGTGGCGATAGTGGGTCTTGCCAACGAGACCAACCGGCAGGCATTCGCACTCGACTTGCCGATCGACGAGCGGTTTCGCTGACGGCCGGACGATAAGCGCGGCCGGCCGCGCGGTACTCCAGGCGATGGCAGGTTAAACGTTGATCGAGCTCGCGAACCGGATTGGTGCAGTGCCGAGCACCGCAATGACCAGGTGGCTCGCCTCACGATGTGGTGAGATACTGAATTCGCTCCGGCGTCCCCGCCGATCGGAGATCCATGGCAAGACTGATCCTGCGCCTGAATCTGCCTGAGGCTATTAGCCTGTCTCTTGCCGTCGTTTCACCGACGGTCACTGCGGCTTTCAATATCACACTGGTGGTGCAGGCGGCAGGGCCGGCCGCACCCCTGACGTTCGCGATCGGCACCGTCGCCATGGCGCTGGTCGCGCTGTCGTTCATGTCATTCACCCACCGCGTCGCCCATGCCGGTTCCGCCTATGCGTATATCGCGCACACTTTTGGCACCCGCATGGGATTCATTGCCGGCTGGACGCTGCTGCTTACCTACCTCGGATTTGCCACCGGATTCGCCGCGCTGGTTGGCAGTTTCACCAGTGCAGCTCTCACCGATATTGGCTTCAATCCCGGTCCGTTGTGGATCTTGATCGGTGGCGCCTCGATGCTGCTGGCCTGGTGGCTCGCCTTTCGCGATATGAGGCTGGCCAGCCGGCTGATGCTGGGCCTGGAGGCGGCCGCGATGATCGGCATTCTCGCGTTGTGCATCATCATCCTGCAGCACGTGCACCCGGGCTTGGAACGCAGCGTGAGCAGTTGGCGGCCGGCCAGGGATTTTGGCGGCTGGACCGGCCTAGGTTTCGGCATGGTGTACAGCATCCTGTGTTTTGCAGGCTTCGAGGGTGCCGCGACGCTGGGCGAGGAGACAATCAATCCGCGGCGCAATATTCCCATTGCCCTGTTCGGCACCGTGCTAGGTTCGGGCCTGTTCTTTATATTCGTCGCCTATTGCGAGGTGATCGGATTTGGGCCACAGGGCATCAAGGATCTGGGCGCATCGCAGGCCCCGCTCAATGACCTTGCGCTGCGGTACGCGTCGCCGCGTCTGGCAATCGCGCTGGATCTGGCCGCCGCCACCAGTTGCTTCTCGGGCGTGCTGGGCGGTCTGGCGGCCTCGGGACGGATCCTGTTCGCGCTGGGGCGCGCCGGCCTGTCCTCCACACTGGCCGACGTGCACCCGCAGCACGGCACGCCGGCACCGGCAGTCTCACTGGCCGCGATCATGATCATCGTGCCGTTCGTGCTGTGGGCACCGATCGTCGGTGCCGGCAGCTTCTACAGCTACGTCAGTACCATTGGCGTACTGGCCTTGATCGTGATCTATATCGGCGTCGGTGGCGCCGAGGTGGTGGAAGGTCTACGCGAGCGGCGCTGGTTCTGGCCGGCGGCCTGTGCATTGGGACCGGTACTGCTGATCTGGGTGCTTTATCGCAGTATCTATCCGGTACCGGAATTTCCGAACAATCTGTGGCCGTATGCCACCTTGGCGTGGGTGCTGGCTTCATGGGCGATCATGCGATTTCGCCCCGGGGTCGCCGGCGCGCCGCTGCCGGACTATTCCTGAGCGGCGGCGCGATGAAACAGATTCTTGCGCTCAACGCCTTCGATATCAACAACACGTCCGATCTGGGCGCGGGACTGCAGGAGCGCGTACAGCGGCGGACCAGCCTGTTTGGTGCTGCATCGGTGCTGTTCTACGACCGGCCGCTGGAATTCGTCCGCGGTGAGGGGTGCTGGCTGTACGATCCCGATGGCGTGGCGTATCTGGACGCCTACAACAACGTGCCCTCGGTGGGCCATTGTCATCCGCGGGTGGTTGAGGCGGCGGCACGGCAATTGAGCCAACTCAATATCCACAACCGCTATCTGCACCAGGGCACCATTGAGTTTGCCGAGCGGTTGCTGGCGACTCTGCCAGCGACCCTGTCCAATGTCACCTTCACCTGCACTGGCAGTGAGAGCAACGACCTGGCGCTGAGGCTGGCGGCCAATTACACCGGCGGCGAAGGCGTCATCGTCACCGAGGGCGCCTATCACGGCAACACGGCGCTGGTGAGCGAAGTGTCGCCAAGCTCGTTCCAACATGCGGCCCCGCCGCCGCGCGTTCGCTTGGTGCCGGCGCCCGATTCCTGCCGCGTGCGGGCGGGGGAGCTGTCCGATTATTTTGCCGGTCACGTGGCCGCGGCGATCGCCGATTTCGCGCGCAGCGGCATCAGGTTCTCGGCCTTGCTGATCGACAGCATCTTTTCGAGCGACGGTGTCTACGCCGATCCGCCCGGATTTCTCTCCGCCGCCGTCGATGTCGTTCACCGCGCCAAGGGAGTGTTGATTGCGGATGAAGTGCAGCCCGGTTTTGGCCGTACCGGCTCGTCCTGGTGGGGATTCCAGCGCCATGGCGTGCTGCCGGACATCGTGACCATGGGAAAGCCGATGGGCAATGGTTTGCCCATAGCCGCCGTGGTCACCCGGCCAGAGATTCTCGATGCGTTCTGCCGCACGCTCGGCTATTTCAATACCTGCGGCGGCTCGCCGGTGACCGCCGCAGTTGGCACGGCAGTGCTGGAAGTGATCGAGCAGGAGCAGCTGATGGCGAACGCCGCCCGCGTTGGCGCCTATCTCGGGCAGCGCCTGGTGCAACTCGCCTCGCGTTACCCGGTGATCGCGGACGTGCGCGGAGCCGGCCTGTACATCGGGGTGGAGGTGGTGCGCGAGCGTGATGGAGCGCCGGCGCCGGAGCTCGCCTCGGCAATCATCAACGCACTGCGCGATCGCCGCGTACTGATCGGCGCGGCCGGTCGAATGGGCTCGGTTCTCAAGATCCGTCCACCGCTATGTTTCGCGGCGACCCATGCCGACCAGCTGCTGGCGGCGCTGGATGATGTGCTGAGGGCTGCGTCCTAGGATGGGCGGCGAATATGCTCCCGAGGTCGTTGCCGACCTGCACCTGATGGTGGCCGGAGCGCTGGAACGCTGGCAGCTGTCGTCACAGACCGTGATCAGCCTGCTGAATCTTTCGGAAAACGCCACCTTCGCGCTCAGCGATCCTCGCAGCGGGCGTGATCTGGTGCTGCGCGTGCATCGGGTCGGCTATTCGTCGGCCGATGAGATCCGTTCGGAACTGGCATGGATCAATGCGCTGCGTCGCGACGACGTGGTGGAAACGGCGGCCCCGATACCCGGCAGTAACGGCGAGTTGGTGCACACGCTGCAGTCGCCTGCCGGCGGGCCGGCGCGCCACGCGGTGGCTTTCGAGCGGCTGGCGGGACGGGAGCCCGATGCCGGCGAAGACGCGATGCAGTGGTTTGCGCGCCTGGGCGAACTTACGGCCAGGATGCACCGGCATGCGCAATCTTGGAACCTGCCACCCGGATTCCAGCGCAAGCGCTGGGATGTGGATGCAATGGTCGGCCCGAACGGCTATTGGGGTCCATGGCGTGCCGGCATCGGCCTGGACCAGACGGGCATTGCTGTACTGGAGCAGGCGCTGCAGTTCATACGACGGCGCATCGAACGCTTTGGCATGGGGCCCGCCCGCTTCGGCCTGGTGCACGCGGATCTGCGCTTGGCGAATCTGCTGGTCGATGGTCCGCATCTGCGGATCATCGATTTTGACGATTGCGGCTTCAGCTGGTTCGTTTATGATTTTGCCACCGCCGTCAGCTTTATCGAACATGAGCCGATCGTGCCGGGGTTGCTACAGGCGTGGCTTCGCGGCTATCGCAACGTCGCATCGCTGGACGCGCAGGAAACTGCGGAGATTCCCATCTTCGTGGTTCTGCGGCGCATTCTGCTCACGGCCTGGCTCGCCTCCCACGGCGAAATTCCGTTTGCGCGCCAATTTGGCGCGGCTTATACCAGGGGCACCGTCACGCTCGCGCAGCAGTTGCTGCGTGGGCAACTACTCGGCCCGGCAGAAATAAACTAAGGAGCACCGCCACATGTTCAGCTCGCTTCAGGGCCGCAGCGTCATCGTCACCGGTGCCAGCAAAGGCATTGGGCGCGGCATTGCGCTGCGCTTCGGCCTGGAAGGCTGCCGGTTGCTGGTGGTGTCGCGCCAGCTGGCCGATGCACAGGCGGTGGCTGGCGAGATCGTCGCCGCGGGCGGTGAGGCCAGGGGCTTTGCCGCCGACGTCACGCGGGCGACGGATATGCAGGCCATGGCGCAGGCAGCCGTCGATTGGTTCGGGGCGATCGATATCCTGTGCGCCAACGCCGGTATATTCCCGGCCGCCAGGCTCGGAGTCATGACCGCTGCCGACTTCGATCAGGTGATCGGCACCAATCTAAAGGGCATTTTTCTGTCCGTGTCGGCCTGCCTTGCTGCCATGCAGACCAAAAAAACCGGCCGCATCATCCTGACTTCGTCCATCACCGGGCCGGTCACCGGTTATCCGGGCTGGGCTCACTATGGCGCCAGCAAGGCGGGGCAACTAGGCTTCATGCGAACCGCGGCCATCGAGCTTGCGCCCTACGGTATAACAGTCAACGCGATATTGCCGGGCAACATTGCCACCGAAGGGCTGGCCGGGCTGGGTGATGAATATCTGCGCAGCATGGCGGCATCGGTGCCGATGCGCCGTCTGGGCTCGGTCACCGACGTTGCCAATGCGGCGCTGTTCTTCGCCAGCGATGAAGCCAGTTACATCACAGGCCAGAGCCTGATCGTCGACGGCGGCCAGGTGCTGCCGGAGTCGCTCGCAGCGCTCGAGGGCTAGGGCAGGATGGTCGCATGATCGCGCGCCGTGCGGTCAGCTTACGCCTGCGCGGCATCAGAAACGGTAATCGATGGTGGTTCCATAGGTGCGCGGCTGGTTGGTCGAATAGCGCACCACATCGGGAATGTTGAATTGGAAGCTGGTGTTGTTGGCTGTCAGTTCGGCGATCCTGTTGGTGAGATTATTCACAAATAGATTCACGTCCCACTTGTCGCGCGAAAGACCGATGCGCACATTGGCGAGATTATAGGGCGGCAACTTGATGCCGAAATAATAGGCTTCGTCGACCGTTGAACCCACGAAGTTGTCGCTCGCACGCGCCGTCAGCCGATAGCCATCCATCACGATAGTCGAATACACCACCGACAGGCTCGCCGTCTCCTTGGGGACATTCAATATCGGCACGGTGCAACTGCTGGCGCCGGGCAGGCAGGTGGCGACTCCGGCTCCGGCCGGCGGCTGATAGTTCTGTATAAAGAACTTGTACCCGGCGGCGACATCAGTGATCTGAGCATCGGTGTAGGCCGCGCTCGCGGCCACCGACCATTGATCGGTGATCTTCGCATCGACCTCGAGCTCCGGGCCGAACGAGCGTCCGTTGCCGCCATTGGTATCGTACTCATAGCCGCAGGACAGGAGTGGGGTGACCTGTACACCATTCCAGACGATGTAGTAAATGTCGCCGTTGATGGTCAGGCGGTTGTTGAGAAACCTGGCCTTCTCGCCGAGCTCGTAGTCCCACACGCTGTCCGGTCCGAACGAGAGTGGCGCCGTCTGGCAGTGCGGCGGGTCAGCGGGCGGTGGAAAGATCTGATTGGCGCCGCCCGGACGAAATCCTCGGGACGCCGTGACATAGGTATCCAGGTCTGCGCTCGGGCTGTATGACAGGTTGATGCGCGGATTGACGCCGCTGTTGGATTGCCTGGTGACGCTCGGCACCGTCTGGGGCAGGGCAAATGGAGCGTCCGAGCCCCACTCGTTCTGGAATTGGCGGCTCTGATAGCTGTACCAGCGCACTCCGGCAGACAGCTTCCAGGCGTCGGCGAACTTGTAGGAACCGTCGGCAAAGACCGCCGATTGCTGGATATGATAGGGATTGACCGATGCGTAGAATATTCCGTTGTAGGCCGGGTTATCCACGCTGGCGCCGTATTCGTTCCAGACCGATGTCATGGCGCTGTAGAAGGCGCCTGCGGTCCAGTGCAGGCGATCGTTACCGCTGGAAGTCAATCTGATTTCCTGGCTGAACTGGCGCGAGAGATCGTTCTCCTGATAGGGGCTCGGAATATAGGGGGTGCCGTTGGTCAGGGAAATCGACTCCGAGCCATCCTGCTGCTGGGTCTCCTGGCGGTCCCAATAGGCGGTGGCACTGGTCAGGTCGGCGAAGCCGAGATTCCACGTGATTACCAGACTCTCGATGTGAATCTTGTCGGAGATCGGCTCCGGAATGTCGAACGGCTCGTAGCGCGCGAGGTAATGCGCTCCGGGCGGCGAGTCGAATTCGTCGTAAGCGCCCATGGCCAGATGCTGATAGAGCGCGCTCGCTACGATCGACAGATCGTCGCTGGGCTTGTAGAGCACTGAGACGCGAGCGCCGTTCAGATACTCGGTGTTGGCGTCCTTATCGATACTTTCCACCGGCGCGGCCAGCACATTGCCGCGAAGGTTGGCCGATGCCGGCGCACTTCCATTGACGGGCGGATCCTGCGGGAACGGATTCAACACCACCCGATCGATCCAGCCGCTACGATAACTGTCCGAGCCGACTACGCGCACCGCGAGCTTATCGCCGAGTGGAATATTGAACATCAGATTGCCGCCGCCATTGAAACCGCCGCCCTCGGTGCCCGACGCGGTGCCTTGCACCGACCCTTCGAGGGTGTCGAGCTTGGGCTGATTAGTGACGACTTTGACGGTGCCGCCCATGGATCCCGAGCCGTATAGCGTGCCCTGGGGCCCACGCAGCACTTCGATGCGGTCCACGTCATAGAGATCCGGGTCGATCACGACCTTGCCGACCTGCGCCAGTGCCGGCGGTGACAACGGCACCTCGTCAAGATAAAAGCCGACCGTCGGCGCCGCGCCGCCGTTGGAAGCCAGGCCGCGCGCTTCATATTCCGTCTGACCGGGGCCGGCCGAGCGCATCGACAGGCCCGGTACGTCTTTCGTCATCTCCTCGACGCTGGTGATTCCGGCCGCGGACAGATCGTCCCCGCTCAATGCCGAGATGCTGATCGGCGTCTCTTGAATCGTCGAACTGTATTTTTCCGCCGTAATGGTGATCTCCGACAGCCCGGCGCTCTCGCTGCCGACGTCGGCGGTCTGCGGCGTGGCGGCCAGAGCCGCCGTCGACACCAGGCCGGCGCCGAATAGGGAACTCCACAATGGCGCTCGGCACCGGACCATGGCCGCGTCTGGCACGGCTTGGCGGGGGCGTGTTCCCATATTGTGTTGACCTCCCGGTAGTTGTTCGCCGGAAACGTGCAAGGAGCGTACCGTAATTCCGTGCGATATATGTCGGGCAGATCGCCTGTTGCGTGCGTGCGACGAGGGGCGCCGAGTGGCGTCGTGCCATCTGCACCACGTACAGTGGATCGACGTCGGTATCGCGTTTCCACTGGTCGCGGGCGTTGGCGACATCCGCTCACGCCGGCGGTCACGGCGAGCGCAAACTTGCGCTTGATCAACACTGTGCCGCGACTAGCATCGTCGGCCGTGCAAAGAGTGGCGCGATGATCAGGCGCAGGCGGTGCAAGCAGTCACGGTGACGCTGTATCCGCCGGCGTGGCAGCCGCAAGCGCGCCGGTGGGCCAGTATTCCTGAAGTGAACGCAATCGTGGCGCCAGGTCGCAGCCAACAGCGCGGCACCGAGAACTAAAACGGGGCATTGCGGGAAGACTCTGCACCAGCAGCAGGCATCTCACCACATCATGAACGGCGCCACGTCCGCATCGGCAACCAGGCCGCGGCCGACGTCGGTCAGTGCCTGATCGATGATCGCGACCCCCTGATCGGCCTCCGCTTCGGTCAGCGTCAGGGGCGGCGTAAGCTCGAGCACGTTGCCACGCAGGCCGACATAGAACAGCACGGCCCCGAGTTGCCATGCCCGATAGATGACCTTGGCCGTGGTGGCCACCGGCACTGGCTCGCGCGTGGCCTGATCGCCGACGAGCTCGATGCCGAGCGCCAATCCGCGGCCGCGCACCTCACCTATCATCGGCTGGCGCGCCATACGCGACCGCAGTGCGCTGGCGAGCGTCTGACCCACAGTGGCGGCGCGCTCGACCAGGCCCTCGGCGGCTATGGTGCGCAGCACGGCAAGGCCAGCCGCGGTTGCGACCGGATTGCCGGCAGTGGTCTGCAGCGCGAACGCAGGCGCGTGGTCCATGATCGCGCGTGGCCCGATCAGTGCCGATAGCGGCAGGCCGCCGCCCAGTCCCTTGCCGAACACCACCAGATCCGGTTCCAGGCCCTCGTGTTCGAAGCAGTGCAGCCGGCCGCTGCGCCCGAGCCCGGCCTTGACCTCATCGACGATGAGCTGGATGCCGTGCCGGCGGCAACGCTGCTGTATGGCGGCCAGAAACCCCCTGGGCGGAACGATGACGCCGGCGTCCGACATCAACGGCTCGATGAACATCGCAGCCACCTGCTGCGGCGGACAGCTGGTTGCAAACTGATAGTCCAGCAGCTTCAGTATCTCCTCTGAACTGAAGTCGGGACGATATGGATCCGGGTACGGAAGCAGCACCAGTCCGGCACGTGGCAGCGTGTGGGTCATCGCACTATGCCCGCTGATGCTCATCGAACCGCTCATGTTGCCGTGATAAGAGCCGATGAACGAAATGAAGCGCGAGCGGCCGGTCGCCGCCTGTACCACGCGCAGCGCGCAATCGTTGGCATCGGAACCAGAGTGCCCGAACCAGACGCGGCGCTCGCCTTGACCCGGCGTGATCGCGAGCAGCTGTTCGGCCAGCGCCACGGCGTTCTCGTTCGGAAACGCCAGCAAGCTCGCCCCCGCCATGCTGGCGGTCGCGGCGTTGACCGCAGCCGCAATCGCCGGATGGCTGTAGCCCAGGATCGCAGGTCCGAAGGAAGCCGACAGGTCGAGCAGCTCACGACCGCCTTCCTCGATCAGGCAGTTGCCGCGGCCACCGACCAGGCTCAGCGGCGAGAAGCGTAGGCGTCCGATGTTGGCGATGACCCGCGCGTCGCGCGCGCCCAGCGTCGGGCCGGGCGGGCGCGGGCCGGTCATGTGTCGGGGAGCCGCGTGCGATGTCGGTTCATCGGCGCTCATGGACGCGATCCTCGGTAACTGTGACCGCACGCGACGAGCATACGGGGTCCCGGCGGCACCTGCACCTGCGGCATCTGCACTCTAAAACCCGATGCGCTGCTACCATCTGCACATGATCAACCAATCGAGCGCACGCCGGGCGTGGCCGCCGCCGGTGCGGCCGTGGAGGCGGCGATGACGAGGACTGACCCACCCGTGCCCTGGAAGCAAGCTTACCGCTCGCTGTATTACGCACAGGCACCCGAGCCTGCGGATCCTAAGCTCGAGCGCGGCAAGCTCGGGCTACTCGTCATCGACGTGCAGAATGCGTATCTGCGACGGCCGGACCCGGCGACACTGGTTGGCCCTGGCCGCGCCACCTATGACGCCTGGACGCCGTTTCACGAACGCATGCACCGCATCGTGCTGCCGACGATCCGGCGGCTGCTGGATCAATTCCGCGGCGACGGTCACGAAGTCCTGTACGCCCGCATCGCCTGCCAAACCAGCGATGGGCGCGACCGTTCGCTCAGCCAGAAGCTGCCGGGATGGAATAATTTGCTGCTGCCCAAGGACGAATGGGAATCGCAGATCGTTGCCGACATTGGCCCGCAGGCGCACGAGATCGTCGTTGCCAAGACTACCGACAGCGCCCTGACCGGCACCAATCTGCGGCTGATGCTCACCAACCTGGGAATCTCGCAGCTGGTGTGCTGCGGCATCTTCACCGACCAGTGCGTCTCGTCAACCGTACGCAGCCTCGCCGACGAGAGCTTCTCGGTCATCGTGATCGAGGACGGTTGCGCCGCCGCGTCGGAAGCTCTGCACTATCAGGAGCTGGAGATCATCAATATGATCTACTGCCACGTCATGAGCAGTTCCGAGCTGCTCGGCTATCTGCCCTGATACCGAAATCCTAAGGCGCCGCGCCGGCGGCAGGATGTGGCAGCTTTGCGACGTCCTCGGCAGTCAGTCGCTGCTGGTAGTTGTTGCCGAAATGGCTGCGCACGTAATTGACGACATCGGCCACCTGGGCATCGCTCAGATGCAGCGTCGGGCCGTCCCACGCTAACTGCGACGGCGCACTGAATGCCGGCATGTTGTTGCGGCCGTGCAGCACGGTGAGCGCCACGTAGCGCCAGGACGCCAGCGTGGGATCACTGGCCAGTTTCGGGTAGTGGCCGGCGCCGACGGCACCCTCGCCGTGCGACATGTGGCAGCCCTGGCAGATGCGGCTGTAGATGTCCTCGCCGCTGACATTGCTCAGCGTGGCGACTACGGCGAACGAGGAATCCTCCGCGCCAGCCACGGCGGCAATCCCAGCGGCGCATAGCGCGGTGACAAGTCGGCGCAGCATCGAGCGATTGAATAGCGCTCTCATGCCTTGCCGGCCTGAGCTACCGCGCGCACATGCAGCCGCTCGACGGCATCAAGCGCCGAGGTGACCGCACCCTCCTGCCAGCCGGCAAGGTAGGAGGCGTGTTCGCCGGCGAGCGCAATACGCTGATCGATCTGGCATAGATCGTCATAGTGCCTGGCGCGGGTATCGGAATTCCACATGCCATAGCAGCCCATGGCGAAGGGTGAGCGATGCCACGCGACGGCGACACCGTTGTCGAATTCACCACGATATTGCGGGTGGATCTGGCTGCCGTAATCGACCGCTTTCTGCACCCGCTCGTCCGGCGTCATCGCGGTGAACTCCATCGCATCCACGCCATAGATATAGGCCCCGAGCAACACCCCCTTGCCGCCACTGTGATAGCCGCTGCTCGGATAGCCGATGTTGGTGATGGGCAGGTCGGTATAGCTGATGCCGCCGTAGATGTGGTCATCTTCCTCCCAGAACCGGCGCTTGAACTGCAGCCCGACCTTGACCGCGGCGCCATAGGGCACGGCTGCGATCGCCGCGGCCATCCCCGGGCCGACATTCATCGGAATCTGCGCCAGGACCGACAGCGGAATAGTGCACAGGCACCAGTCCGACCTCGCTGTGAGCTTCGAGCCTGGGCTCTGCAGGTCCTCGTACTGCACGCTGACGCCCTGCGCATCCTGATGGATGTCGGTCACTCGGGCGCGGTAGCGGATCAGCGGGCCGAGCTCACGGCCGAAGGCCTCACCGATGCGGCCCATGCCGCCTACCGGTTGAAACAAGGCGGTCTGCCAGTCGTAGGAATCCCCGATCGGGATTGCCTGCCACAGCTTTGAGTCGAGCACGTCGCGCAGGCCCATGGGTTCGGAAGGGATCGGGCGGGCGCTCAAGCCGCCGCCCGGTTTCTTCTTATAGCCGCGTCGATCGCTGCTGGCATCGCCGGCGACGTAGGCATAGTTCCTGTCGAGCGCGCCCCATTCGCGCAGCGACGCCAGCAGTTTCTCCTGGTCCTCCCTGCTGACCGAAGCATCCAGCGCGTGCTGACGGGTGGCCTTGGCCAACAGCTCCGCCACCTGCCCCTGGTAGTCGGCCTTGATCTCGCGGTAGCGCTGCGGCTTGCCACCGAAGGCGCGGGTGCTGTGCAGATAAGCGTTGTAGTTGATCTGCACGAAAGCTTCCAGCGGTACCCCCAGTCGCTTGCAGTAGTTGAGCATGCCGCGGTGATGATACGGAATGCGCCAGGGGCCTGGGTTGATGTACAGATCCTGATCGAACTGACAGTGCTGCGTTAGCCCGCCGAGTTCGGTATAGGTGTCTCCACCGCGCAGACTCCAGTTGCGTCCGCCGGCCCGGCCGTTGTACTCCAGTAGCTGCACCCGGTAGCCGGCATTACGCAATTCATAGGCGGCGGTCATGCCGGCCATGCCTGCCCCCAGGATCAGCACCGAGGCATCGCGCGGCGCGCCCTGCAGATCGATCGGACCCCGATAGGGCGACTCCGCGGCAAAGCCCAGGCTGCTCATCGCCTGGTACATCGCGGCATTGCCTGCGGTGACTCCGATCATGCGCAGCAACTGGCGCCGAGTGAGTGAACCGGAATCCGCACCGTTTTCCATCGTCGGCAGTGTGGCATGATCGGAACATCGATCGCCAGTGGCTGATAGCGCTCCGTGACGGCCAAGCTCGATCTGCTCGTTGTCATCGCGTACATGGCCGGCATCCTGGGCGCGGGTTTCTGGGCCCGCCGCAGAGCCACCACGCAGGATCAGTTCCTGGTCGCCGGCCGATCAGTGGGACCGTGGCTGTATTCCGGCACGCTGGCCGCCATCGTGCTGGGCGGCGCGTCCACCGTGGGCGGCGTCAAGCTCGGCTACCAGTACGGTATTTCGGGCATGTGGTTAGTGTTCATGCTTGGCATGGGAATCATCGTGCTGAGCGCGGTGTTCGTCGAGCGCATCCTCGGGCTCAAGCTGTACACGGTCCCAGAATTGCTCGAGCGGCGCTACAGTGCATCCGCCCGGGTGGTCGGCGGGGTCGTCATGGTCGCCTATGATCTGATGGTCGCCGTCACGGCAACGATTGCGGTCGGATCGGTGATGCAAGTCATCGTCGGTATTCCGCGCACACCCGCGATTTTCATCAGCAGCGGCGTCATGGTGGCCTATTCGGTGCTCGGCGGCATGTGGTCGCTGACCCTGACCGACATCATTCAGTTTGTTATCAAGACCGTAGGCATTCTGTTCATCCTGCTGCCGGGGGCGGTGCTGCACGCGGGTGGTCTGTCGGCCATGCACGCGCGCTTGCCCGCCGGATTCTTCTCGCTCAGCCACATCGGCGGTGGAAAAATCGTTTCGTTCTTCGTGCTGTACTTCTTCGGCATTATCATAGGCCAGGATGTCTGGCAGCGCGTATTCACCGCCCGCAGCGTGCGCGTGGCGCGTGTCGGCGGCATCGGGGTCGGGGTCTACTGTCTGTGCTATGCGCTGGCCGGCGCACTGATCGGCAGCGCCGGTCGCGTGTTCCTGCCGGCGCTCGCCAACGCGGACGCTGCATTCGCCGAGATCGTCAATACGGTGCTGCCCGTCGGCCTGCGCGGCCTGGTGCTCGCGGCGGCGCTCGCCGCCATCATGTCCACCGCCAGTGCCTGCCTGCTGGCGGCATCCACCGTGCTGCTCGAGGACGTCTACCTGCGCCTGCGCGGGGCGGGCAACGCCGGATCGATCGCGCAAAGCCGAGTCGTCACGCTGGCGCTGGGTGTGGTGATGACCGTGGTGTCATGCTTGATGCACGACGTGATTGCCGCGCTGACAGTGGCCTATGACCTGCTGGTCGGCGGACTGCTGGTGCCGGTCATCGGAGCGATGATGTGGCGGCGCGGCAGTACCGCAGGCGCCCTGGCCTCGATCGCGGTCGGCGGGACCCTGGTGGTCGTGCTGCTGGCCTGGGCCGGGCTGGATTCCAATCTGCCCATCTACGCAGGTCTCGGGGGCAGCCTGCTGGTATACGTGGTTTTCAGTACTGCGGGCTATCGCAGTCGGCGGCCTGCGATAGAATGACTAGGTGAACGACAGCAGCTACACCAGGCCCGACGTCGTCGGCGGGGCCGCCTACGACCCGATGAAGCAGCCGCGCTACACCGAGATCGCGACCTTCATGCGCGCGCCGTTGGCGGCAACGCTCGACCAGGTTGACATCGGCCTGATCGGCGTACCTACCGATCTGGGTGTGACCAACAGGCCAGGCGCCCGACATGGGCCGCGTGAGATCCGCAATGCATCCAGCCTGATGCGGTCGTTCAACCTCGGACTGGGCATCAATCCCTACGACCTGTGCCGGGTGGCGGATATCGGCGATGTACGACTGTCGCACCGCTACGATCTGGAAAAGCAGGTGCAGGAGATCGAGGCGTTCTATCGCGAGGTGCATGCGGCTGGCGTGCTGCCGATCAGCGCCGGCGGCGACCACTCAATTACCTATCCGATATTCCGGGCCATCGCGGCCGATGCGCCCATCGGCATGGTGCATATCGATGCCCATTGCGACACCTGGGGCGAATTCTACGGATCCAAGTTCACCCACGGCGCGCCATTTCGCCTGGCGGTGGAGGCGGGCGTTCTGGATCCGAAGCGCACCATCCAGATCGGTATCCGCGGTGGCCAGAACTTCATGGATGGCATCAATTTTTCCAAGTCGCACGGGATGCGGGTGGTGTTCATCGAGGAATTCGCCGATCTCGGCGTCGAGCGCGTCATCGAGGAGGCGCGCCGGGTGGTGGGCGATGGGCGCACCTACATCTCGTTCGATGTCGATGGACTTGACCCGGTGTACGCCCCCGGCACCGGCACGCCCGAGGTGGGCGGCATTACCACGCTGGAGGCGCAGCGTCTGCTGCGCGGCCTTCGCGGCCTGAACCTCATCGGCGGCGATGTGGTCGAAGTCGCGCCGCCCTACGACCAGACCGGCAACACCGCGCTGGTGGGCGCGACCATCATGTTCGAGATTCTGTGCCTGGTCGCCGATGCTAATTTTGGCGCCGGCCGCCCCGAAGCATCGAAGGCGACGCCGGGCTAGAGCCGATCCGGCGCACATCGCGGGCGCATCAGTGCTTTTCTTTCAGGCTTTGTGCGACGTTGTCCTGCACCAGCGTGTAGGCGATGTAATACTTGTAGATATTCGCGACGTATTGCACGGTCTCGCGCCCGATGCGATAGGCGGCGACCCGCTCGACGTTGTCGAACCAGACGTTGGGATCGAAGCCGAGTGAGCGGGCTTCGCTACGCAGCGACCGGATGCGGGCCGGACCCGCGTTATAGGCGGCAAACGCGAACAGCACCTTGTTCAGGCTGTCCATCGGTTCATTCGCGTAGTACTGATCGACGATGTAGCGGATGTATTTCACGCCGGCGTGGATGTTCGGCTCCAGCTGGGTGACGTCGCCGACTTGCATCTTGTCGGCGGTCGCAGGCATCACCTGCATGATGCCGATGGCGCCGACCGCGCTGTGCCGGCCCTGATCGAGCTGCGACTCCTGATAGCCCTGCGCCGCCATCAGCAGCCAGTCAATGTCGTATTGCTTGCCGTACTTCTGAAACAGGTCGACCAGCAGGTCGAATTTCTTCAGCTCCTGCGCTGACGTGGCATTTTGCACCCAGCGTGTCTGCCCCAGATATTTCTGCAGCGTCTCGTTGCCGAATTGCGTGCCCTGGCGGTGGGTCGCGGTGAAGGCGTCCAGGGCGTTCTTGAGTTGCGGGCTGTTCTTGCGGATGGCGAATGCAATGTCACCGTTCTGATGAATCACCAGGTCGTCGCGCACCCGGATGTTGGGGTAGACCTCGCGCCATAGCCTGGCGATATAGCCGTCGGCGACCACGATGTTCACCAGGCCGGCGTTGGCCATTTCCAGCACGTCCTCGGTTTCAAAATTGCCTGGCGCTTCGCGCAGTCTCATCGGCGCCATGCCGCGCTGGCGGAAGCCCTGATTGAGCGCCAGTAGGTTCTCGTAGTAGCTGGTGGCGCGGCTGACGTACACCTCCTTGCCGGCGAGATCGTCCAGCGTTGCCAGCGCCGGCGCTCCCGGTCCGGTAACTATCAGCTCCTTCACATCGCGGGCGGCGGGGGCCGCAAAGTCCACGATCTTGCTGCGCTCCGGCGTGATCGTGAGGTTGGCGGCGGCAATGTCGCCTTCGCCGGCCAGCAGCAGCGGCAGCAGGTGCGCGCGCGATACCGGAATAAACACCACGTGGACGCGCAGATCGCCGCGCCCGAGCCTGGCGTTGAAATCGTCCTCGAACGCGCGCATGAAGTCATAGCTCATGCCGCGTTGTGTGCCGCCCAGGTCGACGAAATACAAGGTGCGGCTGTACGGCACCAGCACCCGGATGTAGCGCCGCGCGATCATGCCGTCCAGATCGCCGGTCCAGGGCTGTTGCTGCAGCTTTATCGACAGCTCATCGCCGGGCGCTGCGGCCGCGGCGGCGTCCACCACGCTCGCCAGCAGCAGCACGATCGGAACGCATCGCCATACCCGGGCCATGCTCGTCACACCGCGGGCCGCTATCGATCTACGCCGGTGCCGGAGCTTGTGCCGGCGCCGGTGCGGCGTCGGATATTTCGCGCAACGCGCGATGCACGAACTGCACGCAACTGGAACCTTCGCCGACCGCGGCGGCGACGCGCTTGACGCTGCCGCAGCGCACGTCACCGGCCGCGAAAACGCCCGGCAGGTTGGTCTCGAGCAGGTACGGCTGGCGCGCCAGTGGCCAGCGCGCTGCCGACAGGTCCTCCGGCCGCAGATCCAGGCCGGTCCTGACGAAGCCGCGATCGTCGAGCGCAATACAGCCGTTCAGCCAGCGCGTGTTTGGCAGCGCGCCAGTCATCAGGAATACATGTGCGATCTCGTGCTGTTCCTCGGTGCCGTCAGTGCCGCGGCGCCAGGTGATGCGCTGCAGCTCGCGTTCGCCCTCCAGCGCGACCAGCTGGGTATGCACGTGCACCGTGATATTCGGGCTCTCCTCGATGCGGCGGATCAGATAGCGCGACATGCTCTCGGCCAGCCCATCCGAGCGCACCAGGATATGAACGTGGTTGCAGGAGCTGGCCAGAAACACCGCTGCCTGGCCGGCGGAGTTGCCGCCGCCAACGATGACAATTTCCTTGTTGCCGCATAGCTTGGCTTCCAAGGCGGTGGCGGCGTAGTAGACGCCCGCGCCCAGAAAGCGCGGCAGGTTGTCGATGTCCGGCGTCCGGTACTGCGCGCCGCTGGCGATCAGCACGATGTGGGCACGCGCCGAGCCACCTTCGGCCAGCTCCACCACAAACGGCCGGCGGTCACAGTGCAGGCCGGTGGCCTGCAAGGCGACGCTGAGAGTGGCACCGAATTTCTGCGCCTGCGACAGCGCGCGTCCGGCCAGTGCGAGGCCGGAGATGCCGGTCGGGAAGCCCAGGTAATTCTCGATCTTGGAACTGGTGCCAGCCTGTCCGCCGGCCGCGGTGATATCCAGCATGCGCACGTCGAGGCCCTCGGAGGCGGCATAGACCGCGGCCGCAAGGCCAGCGGGACCCGCTCCCACGATCAGCAGGTCGTGTACCCGCGAGGCATCGATCTGCGGGTTGACGCCCAGACAGGCCGCGACTTCGAAATTGCTCGGATTCTTCAGCACGCGCTCGCCGCGGCATATGACCACCGGCACGTCCTCGGGCGGCACATGGAAGCGCTCCAGCGCCGCCTGCGCATCGGCGTCGGTCGTGACGTCGAATAGCGCGAACGGGATCGCATTGCGGGTAAGGAATTCGTTCAGCCGCAGAGTGTCGGCGGAATGCCCGGAGCCGATCAGCACGACGTCGCAGCTGTGCTCCGACAGCAGCCCCATGCGGCGCAGAATGAAGGCCCGCATGAACAGCTCACTCAGGTCGGCATCGGTCTGCACGATGAGGCGCAGCCGCTCTATTTCGATCGCGATCAGCGTGCCGTCGTGGCCGGCGCGGGCGCGCACCATGCCGGCGCTGCCGCGCAGCGCACTCATCTCGCCGCTAAAATCGCCCGGCAGCAGCGTATAGAACAGCTCGTAGCCGCCGCGCTGCGAGATATACAGCTCGATGTCGCCGGCGATCACGACGAAGAAATTGCGCGGCCGGTCGCCTGGTTGGTACAGGATTTCTCCGGCCTTCATCTGCCGGCGTTCACCGTGGTGCTCAAGGCGCGCAATCTGCGCCGCCGTGAGCTTCGGAAACATCTGGTTGCGGCGCGAGCGCAGCAGCTCGTTGGCCGCGAAAGGCTCCGGCGTCACCTCAGCTCCATTACCAGCTCATCAATGTAGCACCAGCTCCAGCTCTCACCCGGCTCGATGGAGGTGATGATCGGATGCCGGGTGGCGTTGAAGTGCTTGGTGGCATGCTTGTTCTTGGAGTCGTCGCAGCAGCCCACATGGCCACAGGTACGGCACAGGCGCAGGTGCACCCAGGTATCGCCCATTTTCAGGCACTCCTCGCAGCCGCGGCTGTTCGGGCGATCGGTCTTCACGAAATCCAAATGATTGCAGCGTCTGGTCATGGTGCGCCTCCCCGCGCACCGATGATATAGGAGCGCAAACCCTGCGTCTGCGTCTGCGCGAGCGCGGCAGTCGCCGCAGATGGCGCCGGTACCAGCTGGCTATTTTCCTATGACCAGATCCGACAGCGGGCGGCTGCAGCACACCAGGATATCGCCCTGGTCGATCTGGCGCTGGCGGATACCGCCGGCGTGTGTCATGTCCACCTGACCTGAGACCAGCCGTACACGGCAGGTGCCACAGCGGCCCTCGCGGCATGAAAACGGTAGCGGCAAGCCGCCGCTTTCGGCGGCGGTCAGGATGCTCTGATCTGCGCGGCATGGCACCGTATGTCCGGACTGGCTGAAGCTTACGGAGAACAGGCGCGCATCGGCACTGGCGGCTGACCCCACCGGGGCCACCAGCGCAGCTTTCACCGCCTCAGCATTGCGGCCGGACCGCGCGGGCGGCGCCGCGATGGTCGGGCTCGCGTCGCCGTTAAGGTCCAACCCGGCGCCGAGCCGATCCAGATACCAGTTGCAGAACTTGTCCACCAGCCCTTCGGTGTGGGGCGAATATGGGCCAGGTTCGTAAGCGCTGCTGACGATGCCCTGGTGCGCATTGGCGACCAGCGCGCTGTCCTGATCGTTGGTCGCGTCCCAGACTTCCGTCAGCCGCTTGAGATCGTAGTCGACGCCTTCCTGGGCATCCTTGTGTACCAGCCATCGGGTCCGCAGCAACGCCTGGTGCGGGGAGATCGGCAGCACCGAGAAGCTGACGATGTGGTCACTCATGAAATGATGCCAGGAGTTGGGTTGGGTCCAGAACGACAGGCCGCCCAGATCAAGTTGTCCGAAATCGGCCAGCGGCTTGCGCGAGGCAACCTTGGTGTCCAGCGTCTGCGATTCCCCGGCATGCACCATCGGCAGGCGTACGGTGCGAAAGCCGGTGACGTGTTCCAGTCGATCTATTTCCGCCGATGGCAGCCCGCAGGCCTCCCAGCGCTGATGCTGGCGTGCCAGCAGATCCTCGAAACCCCTGACCTGTTCCACGTTTTCCATCGACGGCTGGTAGCCAAAGCCGTACTCCAGCAGCGACACCGTCAGCTCGGGATGATTCGCCGAGCAGTGGTAGCACTCGCGATTGTTCTCCATGGTGAGCTTCCAGTTGCCGTGCTCGATGATGTCCTTCTGGAAGGCGACCTTGGTGTTGGCGATGTTGTGTGGTGCGATGTAGTGCTCGATCGAGGCGCGCATGTCATCAAAACCCTGCGCCGGGGTTTGCGCCAGGCATATGAACAGCAGGCCCGCCAGGCTCTGGATGTGCACCGGCTTGAGCCCGAAGCGGCAACGCTCGAAGTCCTCGCCCATGTGCTGGTTGTGCACCAGCTGGCCGCTCAGGTTATAGGTCCACTGGTGATAGGGGCACACCAGGTTGGCGACCATGCCGCGTCCCTCGGGACGCAAGCGCGCGCCGCGATGGCGGCAGACGTTATGAAACGCGCGCATCTGCAGGTCATCGTCGCGCACGATGATGATCGAATCGGTACCAATATCGACTGTGAACAGGTCGCCGGCTTCGGGAATCTCCGGCTCGACGCCGACGAAGATCCAGTGGCGGCCGAAGATCAGGCTCAGATCGCGCTGGTAGATCTGCTGGCTCAGGTAGAACGGCGCCGGCAGGCTATGTCCGGGCCTGCGACTGGCAATCAGCCCGGGCAGATCGAGGGAGGACTCGGTCAAATCAGGCCTTCAGTTCGTTGTTGTCCGGATCGAACGGCGATTCGATGAGTACCGTCGCCCGCCGTCGCAGGCCCAGGATCTCCATCGCAAGCGGCGTGCCGACCGCCGCGTATTCAGGCTGAACGTAGCCGATGGCGAGGCTCTTGCCGAGCGTGTGCCCGAAGTAGCCGGAAGTCGCGCGGCCGACGATCTTGCCGTCAGCGGCGAAAATCGGCTCATTGCCGAGCGGATCGGCGTCGACGACGTCGTGCGCCTCGAGGGTCACGAAGCGGTGCGGCACACCGGTGGCGAGCTGGCGCTCGAGCGCTTCACGACCGATGAAGGCGCCTTTGTTCATGCGAACGAAGCGGTCGAGGCCGGCCTCGAACGGCGTGTAGTCGCGCGTCATGTCGCTGCCCCACATGCGGTACGACTTCTCCATGCGCAGCGACTCCATGGCCCGCATGCCGACCATGCCGACGCCGAACTCCTTGCCCGCGGCGAACACGGCGTCAAACAGGTGGTGCGCATGCTCGATCGGGAAATGCAGTTCCCAGCCCAGCGCACCCACGAAATTGACGCGCAACGCGTACACGTCGCTGGCGTAGCCGGCTTCGATCACCTGGCCCGTCAGCCACGGAAACGCCGCGTTATCGAGCGGCACGTCGACGATTTTCGCCAGCAGCTCACGTGAGCGCGGGCCGGCGACGACGAAACAGCCGCGGCTGCCGGTGATGTTGCGCAGGCTGACCGAGCCGTCGCGCGGCAGCATGCGCTGCAGGTAGTCCGAATCGTAGCGCTCGGCGGCGCCGGCGCTGACGACGTAGTATTGCTGCTCGCCGACCTTGGTAATGGTGAACTCGGAGCGAATGCCGCCGCGCTTCGTGAGTGCGTGGCTGAGCGCGATGCGGCCGAGCTTGACCGGCACCTTGTTGGCAACCAGACCGTCGAGCCAGCTCTCGGCTCCGGCGCCGCTCACCTCGTGCTTGGTGAATGGCGTCAGATCGATGACGCCGACCCGCTCGCGCATCAGCCGGCATTCGCGGCCGACGTGCTCGAAATAATTGCTGCGGCGAAAACTCCACGCGTCGCGACGTTCGACGCCAGGCGGAGCGAACCAGTTGGCGCGTTCCCAGCCGTAGCGCTGGCCCCAGACGGCGCCGAGGCGGTCGATCTTGTCGTATACCGGACTGGTCTTGCTGGGGCGAGCGTCGTGACGCTCCTCGTCGGGAAAGTGAATCGTGAAGACGCTGCGGTAGGTTTCCTCGTTCTTGGTGACCACGTAGCGCCTGGTGCAGTAGCTGCCGTAGCGCCTCGGGTCCACCGCCAGCATGTCGATTCCCGGCTCGCCCTCGACGATCCATTCGGCGAGCTGCCAGCCGGCGCCGCCGGCCGCGGTGATGCCGAAACTGTGGCCTTCGTTGAGCCACAGGTTTTGCGCGCCGCCCGCCGGTCCGATCAGCGGGCTGCCGTCGGGTGTGTAGGAGATCGGACCATTGACGATATCCTTGATGCCGCAGTGCTCGAGCACCGGTACGCGGCGCTGCGCGGCCTCCACGTGCGGCAGCAGCCGGTCGAGGTCGCCTTCGAACAGGGTCTTGCCGAACCAATCGGGCACGCCGTCGGCGAACCGGGCGGGCGCGCCGGCCTCGTAAGGCCCCAGGATCCAACCCAGGCGCTCCTCGCGCAGATAATAGGACTGGTCGGATTCGCGCAGCACCGCGAGCTCGCGGCCGCCGCCTTCGCGGTAGGCCTTGAGTTCGGGCGACTCGCTGTAGACGATGTACTGATGCTCGACCGGGATGGCGGGAACGTTGACGCCGAACATGCGCCCGGTCTGGCGCGCGTAGTTGCCGCTCGCGCACACCACGTGCTCGCAGCTGATCTCGCCCTGGTTGGTAGTGAGCTTCCACTCCCCGGAAGGGCTGCGCGCCGCGGCCGTGACCTCGCAGTTCTCGTGGATGTCGGCTCCGCCATTGCGCGCCCCCTTGCGCAGTGCCATGGTCAGGTCGGCCGGCGCGATATGACCGTCGTCTGGATGGTAGAGCGCGCCGACGATGCGCGGCGTATCGACGCCATCGCCCAGATTCATCAGCGGCCACAGCGCCTTAACCTCCTGCGGGCCGATCACCTGGAACGGAACACCGATGGTGTTGGCGGTGCCGCAGTACTTCTGGTACTCGTCCATGCGCGCAGCGCAGGTAGCCAGCCGCAGGTTGCCGTTCACGTGGAAGCTGACTTCCTGGCCGGTCTCACCGGGCAGGCGCTTGTACAGGTCGACCGAGTACTTATGCAGCTGTCCGACTGTATAGCTCATGTTGAACAGCGGCAGCAGGCCGGCCGCATGCCAGGTCGACCCGGCGGTCAGTTCCGAGCGCTCCAGCAGCACCACATCCTTCCAGCCTTTCCTGGTCAGATGGTAGAGCGTGCTGACGCCGACGACGCCGCCGCCGATCACGACCACACGCGCATGGCTCTTCATATGGTGTCTCCGGCTCGAAACCCGTTCCGAGACCTGCTGGATGCTGCATGGGTGCCGCCGCGTGGGCAGGCAGTTACCGATCGGTACACGATTGTCGTCTTGCGGTGCATCGGCGAGTTGCCTGCAAGTGACAAAAATCAGCGCATTTCCGACAGTGGCTGGCAGCGCACCGGCGGTGCTAGTGGCGCGTTGCTGGCCGCGGCGCGCGCCCGGGCTTGGGCTTGGTGGGGCTGGCCGCAGGATCACGCCGCTGGCGGCTGGGTGAATGGCCGAATACCGCGCGATAGGATTTGCTGAAATGGGCCGGTGAGCGAAAACCGCAGGCCACGGTGATGCTCATGATCGGCATGTCCGTCTGCAACAGCAGTTCGCGCGCCCGGCGCAACCTCAGATTGAGGTAGTACTGCGCCGGCGTGAGTCCCAGGCTGCGGCGAAACAGGCGCTGCAGCTGGCGCTGCGACACCTCGGTCATGCGCGCCAGTTCCTCCAGCGACAGCGGTTCCTCGACGTTGGCCTCCATCAGCGCCGCGGCCTGGGTCAGTGACCGGTGATAGCCGCCCAGCCGTTTGGCCAGCGGAATGCGCTGCGGGTCGTCCGCGTCGCGTACGCGCTCGAGAATAAACTGATCGGAGATCCCGGCCGCGAGTGTCTTGCCGATGCGCGGGGTGATCAGATGCAGCATCAGGTCGAGCGGCGCGATGCCGCCGGTGCAGGTGCAGCGATCGCGGTCGACGACGAACAGGTCCGGCGTGAACACCGTTTGCGGGAAAGTCTCGCGTAGCGCCGAGAGATTTTCCCAATGGATCGCGCAACGGTAACCGTCGAGCAGCCCGGCCCTGGCCAGCGCGTAAGCGCCGGTACACAACGCGCCGAGTACGATGCGCTTTCGTGCCAGGCGGCGCAGCGAGTGCAGCAGCACATCGTCCACCACGTGCTGCACGTCAACGCCGCCGCAGACAAACAGGATGTCGGGCAACGCGCCGTCATCGATGCGCTCGGTTTGCGCCACCGTGAGGCCGTTGCTGGCCGGCACCGGCTGGCCGTCGAAGGTATACACCGACCAGCGATAGATCCTCTGCTCGGCGAGGTAATTTGCCATGCGCAGCGGTTCGATGGCGTTGGTGAAGGCGATCATCGAGAACTGGCGCAGGGTCAGGAAGCCAAAGTGCGTGGGCAGCGTGCTCGACCGGGCGTCCATGGCGCTTAGCGTACGTGGCTTGGCGAGCAGACGCCACGCCTCACCTAAGTCTCTGCCAGCTCGCGCGCCGCCTCGGCGATCACGCCGGAAACATAGGCGGCGAAGGAACGCCAGACCTCGAGATGAAAGCTGTCATCGGCGCGGCGCCAGAGGACAATTTCAGCCTTGGCGAACACCGTACGGGTGCACATACCGACTGGGAACGCTCCCGGATCCAGATCCAGTGGGCAGCCGGCCGCCAGCACGGTGGCCGCCTGCGGACCGGCGATCGCGAGCGCCACCTGGCGGTGACCGACGTCGACCAGCGAATGCGGCTGGCCTTGCAGCACCTGGTGCAACCGGCTCGCGGTCTCGATTGCCGAGGATTCCTCGCCGAGCAGCAGGCGCTCGTCGGGTCCGAGCCAGAGCGCCGCGCGCGTGGCGTCAGCTGATGCGCGGCAGACCGGCATCGAGAGCGACAGGCCGAGCGCCTGGCCCGCGGCATCCAGGACCGCCGGCGGCGCGCGCAGGATGTGGCGCGCGGCCGGCGGTTGCAGCCGCAGCATCGGACTTGCGGCAATGATCGGCGGGCGCCGGGCTGCGGACACATCAGTCATCGAGGCGCTTTCCTTGCGGATCGTAGAACACGGGCGATGTGACCTGCACGGGCAGGTCGTCGCTGGGGCCTGCCGCGCACAGTGTCTGGCCGATACGCGCGCGGCCCCCGGCCACCATGGCCAGCGCGATCGAGCGCTCCAGGGCGGCACTGTAGTAGGACGACGTCACGTGGCCGATTGCCCGCGCCGGCGGTCGCTGCCCAGGGGCCTGCATGATCTGTGTGCCTTCCTCGAGTACCACCTTCGGATCGGCCGTAAGCAAGCCGACCAGCTGCCGGCGATCGGGTGCGTTCAGCGCCGGCCGTGCCAGCGAGCGCTTGCCGACGAAATCCGGCTTGAGCTTGCTGACCGCCCAGCCGAGGCCGACATCATCGGCGGTCGCGGTGCCGTCGGTCTCCTGGCCGACGATGATGTAGCCTTTCTCGGCTCGCAGAACGTGCATGGCCTCGGTGCCATAGGCGGTGACGCCGTGCGCTGCCCCGGCCTGGTAGATTGCTTCCCAGACCGCGAGCGCGTAGTCAGCCGGTACGTTGACCTCAAAGCCGAGCTCGCCGGTGAAACTGACGCGAAACAGCAGTGCCGGCACGCCGCAGATCGCGCCGCGCGCCACGCTCATGTGTGGCATCGCTGCGCTGGACAGATCGAGGTCCTGCACCAGCCCCTGCAGCACGCGGCGCGAGTGCGGACCTTGTAGTGCAATCACCGCCCACTGTTCGGTGGTCGAGGTCAGCCACACCTGCAGCTCCGGCCATTCGGTCTGCAGGTAGTCCTCCATCAGCGCCAGCACGCGCGGGGCGCCGCCGGTGGTGGTGGTGACATGGAAGCGATCCTCGGCGGTGCGCGCGACCACGCCATCGTCGAGCACGAACCCATCCTCGCGCAGCAGCACGCCGTAGCGGCAGCGCCCGACCGAAAGGCTGGTCCAGGCATTGGCGTATAAGCGGTTCATGAAAGTGACCGCATCGCGTCCCACCACTTCGATCTTGCCGAGCGTCGAGGCATCGAAGATACCGCAGGCGGAGCGCACCGCGCGACACTCGCGCGCCACCGCAGTGTGCAGGTCTTCGCCGGCCTGTGGGAAATGGCGCGCGCGCTTCCACAGCCCGACGTCCTCGAACACGGCGCCGTGGCGTACTGCCCACTCATGGATCGGCGTGGTTCGTACCGGGTCGAACAGCTCGCCGCGGGCAAAGCCGGCGAAGCTGCCGAAGGTCACCGGCGTGTAAGGCATGCGAAAAGTGGTGAGACCGACCTCGGCGATCGCCTTGTCGAGTCGCTGCGAGACGAATCCGAGCGCGTTGAGGTTGGAGGTCTTCCCCTGGTCGGTGGCCATGCCGGCCGTGGTGTAGCGTTTGATGTGCTCGATCGAGACGAAACCTTCGCGCAGCGCCAGCGCCAGGTCGCGAGTGGTGACGTCGTTCTGCCAGTCGACGAACGCCTTGCTGCCGGCCGCGGCTTGCGGCTGGGGCAGGGCGCCGGCATAGCCTGCCATCGCGCCATCGGGTGGCGGGCGCGAGCCGTCCGTTGCGGCGGGGAAACCGCTGGCGTGCGTCGCCGCATCGCCTGCGGCCGAGCTACCAGCGTCGGCGCCATCCTCGATCGCTGCCGCCAGTGAGAACACCCCGCGACATGAGCCGGCGGAACGCGCGCGTTCTGCGGCCTGCGACGGGATAAAGCTCTGCACGCGCTCATCCCAGGCCAGCTTGCCGCGCGATTGCGAATGCAGGTGCACGCTGGGTGTGAAGCCGCCCGACATCAGCAGCAGGTCGCAGGCATGGGTCTGAATGGCGCCGATCAGTCGTCGCTCGGCGTCCAGGCGCGCCAGTCGCACTGCCTTGATGCGCAGCCGGCCGCGGGTCTCGAGCACCGTGGCGTGCGTCAGCACCGGCAGACCGGCACGACGCGCCGCCTCGGGCCAGTGGCCGTCGGCGCCAGAGCGCACATCGCCGATCATCGCGATGGCGACGCCGGCCTGGTGCAGTTCGATCGCCGCGCGGTAGGCCTCGTCGCAGGCGGCGATCACCACCGCCCGCGTACCGGGGATGACGCCGTAACGGTTGAGATAAGTCCGTGCCGCTGCGGCCAGCATCATGCCCGGCCGATCGTTGCCCGGGAACACCAGTGGACGCTCGATGGCGCCGGTGGCAAGCACCACCTGCTGCGCGCGCACCTGCCAGCAGCGCTCGCGGGTCTGACCGGCTTGCGGGTTCGCGAGGTGATCGGTCAGGCGCTGATTGAGTGCGATCAGATTGTGCGGGAAATAACCGAAGGCGGTGGTGCGCGGCAACAGTGTTACCCGGGCGTTGCTGCGCAGCGACGCGATGCTGCGCACGAGCCATGCATCGGCGGGCTCGCCGGCCGGTTCCGCCAGCAGCGAGCCGCCTAATTGCGCCTGCTCGTCGCACAGCATGACGCGTGCGCCACGCTCGGCGGCGGCCAGCGCCGCGGCCAACCCCGCCGGGCCGCCGCCCACCACCAGTACGTCGCAATGCGCGTAACGATTGGCATAGCGATCCGGATCGGCCTCGGTGGGCGCGCGGCCAAGTCCGGCGGCGGCACGGATGTAGGGCTCGTAGAGAGCTTTCCAGCCGCGCCGCGGCCACATGAAAGTCTTGTAGTAGAAACCTGCCGGGAACAACGGTGACAGCAGGTCGCTGATCGCGCCGACATCGAAGGCAAGGCTGGGCCAGCGATTCTGGCTGTGAGCTTCCAGCCCGTCGTAGAGTTCGACCTGAGTGGCGCGCAGGTTGGGGGTGTAGCGCGCAGCATCGCGGCGCACGCTCACCAAGGCGCTCGGCTCTTCAGCGCCGGCCGCCAGAATGCCGCGCGGACGATGGTATTTGAACGATCGAGCCAGCAGGTGCACGCCGTTGGCGAGCAGCGCCGAGGCCAGCGTGTCGCCCGCAAGGCCCTTATAGCTGCGACCGTCGAAACTGAATTGCAGCGTGCGCGTACGATCGACGCGGCCACCCTGAGCGACGCGCAGCGTTTGCGTCACGGCATTGCCTCGGGTTCGGGCGCTGCTGCCGGCGGCGGCTCGCCGAGCCGGTAGGTGGCGATAAACTGATCGTTGGTGGTGTCGCGCAGCGCATTGAAAAAACGGCCGCAGCCATGCGTGTGGCGCCAGCGCTCGGCGTGCACGCCACGGGTGTTGTCGCGCATATACAGAAAATCCGCCCAGTCCTGCGCGCCCACCGCGGCCGGCTCGCGCGCGCGCGCCAGGTGCGCCTGGCCGCCGTGGGTGAATTCCAGCTCCGGCCGCGCACCGCAATATGGACAGCTGATCAGTAGCATCGGGGCTGTTTCAGTGTGCGACTGCGGCCGCGGCCGCCTCGTCGATCAGATGGCCGTCGCGAAAGCGCTCGATGGTGAACGGCGCATTGATCGGATGCGGCTCATCGTGGGCAATGGTCCAGGCAAACAGATGTGCGGCGCCCGGGGTGGCCTTGAAGCCGCCGGTGCCCCAGCCGCAGTTGACGTACAGGCCCGGCACCGGCGTCTTGGCGATGATCGGCGAGCGGTCGGGGGTAACGTCGACGATGCCGCCCCAGTTGCGCAACATGCGCAGCCGACGAAATATCGGAAACAGTTCGCATACCGCCTCGAGCGCGTGGGCGCTGATGTGCAGGCCGCCGCGCTGGGTGTACGAGGTGTAGGCGTCGGTGCCGGCACCAATGACCAGTTCGCCCTTGTCGGACTGGCTGATGTAGGCGTGCACGGTGTTCGACATGACGACGCAGGGAAACACCGGCTTGACCGGTTCGGACACCAGCGCCTGCAGCGGATAACTCTCCAGCGGCAGGCGCACACCCACCATTTTCATGACGACGCTGGTGTGGCCGGCAGCCGAAACGCCAATCCTCGGTGTGCGGATCAGGCCGCGGGTGGTCTCTACCGCTTCGACCGCGCCATGCTCATTGCGCCGGATGCCGCTGACCTCGCAGTTCTCGATGATGTCGACTCCCAGTGCATCGGCGGCGCGCGCATAGCCCCAGGCCACGGCATCGTGGCGCGCGGTGCCGCCGCGCCGCTGCAGCGCAGCGCCGAGCACCGGGTATCGAATGTCGCCTATGTTCAGCGGCGGACAGAATTCCTTGGCCTGCTGCGCACTCAGCCACTGGTTGTCCACGCCGTTGGCGCGATTGGCGTGCACGTGGCGCTTGATCACCTGCACGTCGTGCACGGTGTGCGCCAGCATCATGACCCCTCGCGGCGAGAACATGACGTTGTAGTTGAGCGTCTGCGACAGCGTTTCCCATAGCTGCAGCGCATGATCGTAGAGCGCGGCGCTCTCATCGAACAGATAGTTGGAGCGGATGATGGTGGTGTTGCGACCGGTGTTACCGCCGCCAATCCAGCCTTTCTCCAGCACCGCGACCTTGCGCAGGCGGTGTTCGGCGGCGAGGTAATACGCCGTGCCCAGACCGTGCCCGCCGCCGCCGACGATGATCGCATCGTAAGCGGCCTGGGGTGCCGCGCGTCGCCACTGTGGCGTCCAGCTGCGGTGGCCGCCGAGCGCGCGGCCGAGGAGTGACAGGGCGGAAAAGCGTTGCATCGTCATTCCTGCAGCGGTGCAGCTTAGGCGGCGGGGCGGGCAGCGGCATGATGCCGTTGGCCGGGTCGCCGGCACGAGCATACGAGCGCCGACCGGGTTGAACAAATGCGACAGCGGAACTGTGCGCCAGCCGCCCGGCCGGCAGCAGCCGGTGTGCTATGGCGGCGCGGTGCTACCGCCCTTCAGGACCGTATGTGAACTGACGTGACGCACGAACTCGGCGACGTAATCGTCGGCCGGATGTTGCACGATGTCCTGCGCGCTGCCGGTCTGCACGATGCGGCCGCCTTCCAGGATCGAGATCTGATCGCCGAGCTTCAGCGCCTCGTCGAGGTCGTGACTGACGAACAGGATGGTTCGCTGTACGCGCGCCTGCAGTGCCAGCAGTTCGTCCTGCAGCTTGCGGCGGATCAGCGGATCGAGCGCCGAGAACGGCTCGTCCATCAGCAGGATGTCGGCGTCGGTCGCGAACGCTCGTGCCAGCCCGACGCGCTGCTGCATGCCGCCCGACAGCTCCTGACAGTAGCGCTCACTCCAGGCCGTGAGTCCGACCAGTGCTAGCTGTTCATCGACGATGCGGCGACGCTTGTCGGCGGGTTCGCCGCGCAGCTCCAGTCCGAAGCCGACGTTGTCGCGCACCGTGCGCCACGGCAGCAACGCAAACTGCTGAAACACCATCGCGATGCGCAGACGCCGGACGCGCCGCAGTGCGGCGGCGTCGCAGCGCGCAATATCGATCACCGCATCACCGTCGCCAACCAGCACCTGGCCGCGCGTGACTGGCGTGATGCCATTGGCCGCACGCAGCAGCGTCGATTTGCCCGAGCCGGACAATCCCATCAGTACGCAGATCTGGCCGCGCGCCACGCACAGACTGGCATTGGCCACGCCGATGATGACGCCGGTGCGTTCGGAAACCTCGGCGCGCGTTGCGCCGGCGTCCAGCGCCGCCAGTGCCTGCTGCATGGCGGGGCCGCGCCGCTTGCCGCGGGCGCTGAACAGAATGTCAACATTGCGAAATTCGATCGCCGCATTCATTACTTATCCGCCTTGGCCGCCGGCCGGCTGATACGATCGAGAATGATCGCCAGCAGCACGATCACGAAGCCGGCTTCAAATCCCATGCCCACCTGCACCGTGTTGAGTGCGCGCACCACCGGCACTCCCAGCCCGCCGGCTCCCACCAGTGCCGCGATCACCACCATCGACAGGCTGAGCATGATGCACTGGGTAATGCCGGCGACGATGGTCGGCGCTGCGCACGGCAGCTCGATTTTCCACAGCATCTGCAGACGTGTGGCCCCAAACGCCTGGCCCGCTTCCAGCAGCGCTTCGGGTACCGAGCTGATCCCGAGCTGCGTCAGGCGGATCGGCGCCGGCAGCGCGAAGATTACCGTGGAAATCAGGCCGGGCACGACCCCCAGGCCGAACAGCACCAGGGTTGGAATCAGATAGACAAAGGTCGGCAGGGTTTGCATCAGATCGAGTACCGGGCGCAGCGCGGCGTAGAAGCGCGGCCGATGCGCTGCCGCGATTCCCAGCGGTACACCGATCGCGGTGGATAACAGCGCGGCGACGATCACCAGCGACAAGGTCTCCAGCGTCGGCAGCCAATAGCCCTGGTTCATGATGAACAGCAGCGCCAGGCTGACGAACAGCGCCAGCGGCAATGAGCGCCGCAAGAGCCAGCTCAATGCCGCCACCCCCAGGATCAGCAGCGGGGCCGGAATGATGCGCAGCAAAGAGGTCAGGCCGTCCACGCTGCCGCGGATCAGCGTGGACACACCGTCGAATACGGCCCTGCCATGCGCCTTGATGTAGTCGATCATGACCGCCACGGTGTCGCCCACCGGGATCTTGTGGGCGCTTATCCAGTGCTCGAAACTCCACCCGCCCGCGGCTTTGCGTTCACCTCGCAGCGCGTCGAGCGCCGGACGGCCGTCGAAGGTGTAGACGCCATCGAGCCAGGCGCTGACCACCGCCGGATTAGCCTTGAGCCACGCGGCCGCCGCGACTTCCGGCGGTTGATGCTCATCGAGTATCGACGCCATCAGCTGACTTTCGCCCCTGGGCGTGAAATGCAGGTTCTTGAGCAGCCGCCCGACGTTCGGGCATTGCAGCGTGTAGCCGGCGCGGGTGTTGGTGTAAACCGAGGCGCCGCCGTAGTTCGGCCCGAACACGCTGTCGCCGCCCGACAGGTACTTCAAATCGAAGCGCATGTTCATCGGGTGCGGGTCCCAGGCCAGGAACACGATCGGTGCGTGCTCGCGATAGGCGCGTTCTACCTCGGCCAGCATGCCCTGCTCGCTGGATTCGATCAGTTTGAACTCGCCCAGGCCGAACAGATTCTGCTTCAGCATCGACAGGATCAGCCGGTTGCCGTCATTGCCGGCCTCGATACCGTAGATCGAATTCTTCAGCTGCGGCGCGAAGCGCTGGATGTCGGCGAACGACTTCAAGCCGGCATCGTAGGTGTAGGAGGGCACAGCCAGCGTGTACTTGGCGCCGCTCAGATTGGGGCCGAGCACCTCGATCGAGCCATCGGCCACGTAGGCCCTGCTGTCGCCTTCCTGGGTCGGCATCCAGTTGCCCAGGAACACGTCAATGTCCTTGTTCTTCATCGACGCAAAGGTGACCGGCACCGCCAGCACGGTGACTTGCGGCCGGTAACCCAGGCGCTCGAGCAGCACGCTGAACAGCGCCGTGGTCGCGGTCACGTCAGTCCAGCCGACGTCGGACAGTCGCACCGTGCGGCAGGCATCGCCATCGAGCTGGGTCGGGGAGGCGGCGAGGGCGGCGCTGGTGCCTGACAGCAGCGCGAGCAGCAGCAGCGCGCGGCCCACCAGATGCGCGCCGCCCGATGCGGTGGAAACGGTCGATGCTGCAGCCGCCATGCGCGCTCCGCTCGATCTGGTTGCAATAGGACTTGACCTTCGGCGGCCCTCGACCGGATGATCGCTGCCACGCTTTGAATAGCGGTTTAATACAGCCTCTGTCAAGACTACCCGAACCTCACCAAGTGCCTGAAGAATCATGGGGTATCGGCCCAGGACCGCTGTGACCGCCTGGATTGTATTCGGCCCTGCGCTGCGCCTCCCCGGAGCATGGAATTGAACCGACAATCAACGCCCGCCGTGTTGCCCCGGGACGAGCTGGAAGAAAGCCGCCGGCGGCAGCTGATCGAGGTCACTATCGACAGCCTGGCGGAGGTTGGCTACGTCGGCAGTACCCTGGCACAGATCGCCAGTCGGGCCGATGTGTCTCCAGGGCTGGTGGCGCATTATTTTCGCGACAAGGATGGCCTGCTGGCCGCGACCTTTCGCACGCTGGCGCGACGCGTGGCGCAGCGAGTGCAGGCGCGCTTCGCGCTCGCGTACACACCTCGTGGCCGCATCCAGGCGGTGATCGACGCCAACCTGGCGCCGGAGGAATTCGACCGGCGTACCGGAACCGCATGGCTCGCTTTCTGGGGCCAGGTGCTGCATGCCGAGGGCCTGAAACGTGTGCAGAAAGCCTATCAGAGTCGCACCCTGTCCAATCTTTGCCATGCGCTGAAACGGCTGCTGCCCGCGCACGAAGCCCGCAGCCTCGCGGCCATGATAGCGGCGATGATCGACGGCGTGTGGTTGCGTGCGGCACTGTCGAACTGGCGCGAAGCCGACAGCGAGAGCGCCCGGGCACTGCTGACGGCGTTCGTCGACGGCCGGCTCAGGGATTCGACGCCAGTGGCGATCGAGTCCGCGCCCGGCGCGCCGGTGAGCGCTCGCGCAGGCGGCTACCCCGCCCGCATCACCAGCATCAACCCGGCCACCGGCGCGGTGCTGGCTGAAGTTCGCGTCGATGGGCCGGCCGAGATCGAGACCGCCGTGGCCAGGGCCGAGGAGGCGCAACGGCACTGGGCGGCCATGAGCGGCGCGGCGCGCGCCCGCGTGCTGCGCCAGGCCGCCGACATCCTGCGCGCCCGCAACCGCGAGCTGGCCGAACTCGAGACGCGCGATACCGGCAAGCCGATCCAGGAGACGATTGCGGTCGATGTCGCTTCCGGCGCCGATTGCCTGGAATACTTCGCCGGGTTGGCGGCGAGCCTCGCGGGCGAGCATATGGACCTGGGGCCGCAGGCCTTCGGCTACACGCGGCGCGAGCCGCTCGGCGTCGTCGCTGGCATCGGGGCCTGGAACTACCCGCTGCAGATCGCCTGCTGGAAGGCGGCGCCGGCGCTGGCCTGCGGCAACGCGATGCTGTTCAAACCGGCGGAACTGACGCCGTTGTCGGCCATTGAATTGAGCGCGGTGTTCGCGCAGGCCGGACTCCCGGATGGGGTATTCCAGGTGGTCCAGGGTTATGCCGACACCGGGCGGCTGCTGACGCGCCATGCCCGCATCCGCAAGGTGTCGCTGACCGGGGAGGTGGGCACCGGCAAAGCGGTCATGGCCGATGCGGCCGCGTCGCTCAAACATGTGACACTGGAACTGGGCGGTAAATCGCCGCTGATCGTGTTCGACGACGCCAAACTCGACAACGCGGTGGCCGGCGCGCTGCTGGCCAATTTCTACTCCGCCGGCGAGGTGTGTTCGAACGGCACACGGGTATTCGTTCATCGCCGTGTCCGCGCTGCGTTCCTGGAACGCCTCAAGGCGCGCACCGCTGCGATGCGGGTTGGTGACCCGATGGACCCGAACACCCAGGTGGGCGCGCTGATCTCGGAAGCTCATATGGAGAAGGTGCTCGGCTATATCGCCCGCGGCCGTGCCGAGGGCGCGCACCTGCTGGTGGGCGGTTATCGCGTGACCACCGGCGATCTGGCCAACGGTTTTTTCGTGGCGCCCACGGTGTTCGACGGTTGCCACGACGACATGGCGATCGCGCGCGAGGAGATTTTCGGTCCGGTGATGACGGTACTGGAGTTCAACGACGAGGACGAGGTGATCGCGCGCGCCAACGCCACCGAGTTTGGTCTTGCCGCGGGCGTGTTCACCAACGATCTGACGCGCGCGCATCGTGTGATCGCGCAGCTGCAGGCCGGCACCTGCTGGATCAACCATTACAATGTAACGCCGATCGAGCTGCCGTTCGGCGGCACCAAGCTCTCCGGTCTCGGGCGCGAGAATGGTCGTGCCGCCATCGAGCACTACTCGCAGCTCAAGAGCGTCTATGTCGCCATGGGCGATGTCGACGCGCCGTACTGACCGGAGCCGCCGGTAGTGGATGAGACTTTCGACTACGTGATCGTGGGCGCCGGATCGGCCGGCTGCGTGCTGGCCGATCGCCTCAGCGACGACGGCCGGCACAAGGTACTGCTGCTCGAGTATGGCGGTTCGGATCGATCGATCTATATCCAGATGCCCTCGGCGCTGTCGATTCCGATGAACATGCCGAAATACGACTGGCGCTATCAGACTGAGCCCGAACCGCATTTGGGCGGACGGCGCATGCACACGCCGCGCGGCAAAGTGCTCGGCGGCTCATCGTCGATCAACGGACTGGTATACGTGCGCGGCAATGCGCTCGACTATGAGCATTGGGAATCCCAGGGTGCCGCCGGCTGGGGCTATCGGCAACTGCTGCCGTACTTCCGGCGTGCAGAGCGGCGTGCGGCCGGCGGCGATGAGTATCGTGGTGCCGTCGGCAAGCTGCACACGCGCTATGGACTGCTGACCAACCCGCTGCACCAGGCTTGGCTTTCCGCCGCGCGCCAGGCGGGCTACCCGTTGACCGATGACATCAACGGCTTTCAGCAGGAAGGATTCGGGCGCCTGGACATGACGGTGGGCGGCGGGCGTCGCTGCAGCGCTGCCAACGCCTACCTGCGCCCGGCGATGAGCCGCGACAATCTCGCGGTGCGCACCCAGGCGCTCGCCACCCGCATCGTGTTCGATGGCCGGCGCGCAACCGGCGTGCGCTACCGCCGCGGCGGCGCCGATCATGTGGCCCAGGCACGGCGCGAGGTGATTTTGAGCGGCGGTCCGTTGAACTCGCCGCAGTTGCTCATGCTGTCAGGCATCGGGCCGGGGCCGGAACTGTCCAGCCACGGCATCGGCGTGGTGCAGGAGTTGCCGGGAGTGGGCGAGAACCTGCAGGACCACCTGGAATTCTACTTTCAGGTCGCCTGCACCCAGCCGATCACGCTGTATTCGCAGATGACGCCGTACCGCAAGGCGCTGATCGGCCTGCGCTGGATGCTGCGCAAGGACGGCCTGGGCGCGACCAATCACTTCGAAACCGGCGGCTTCATCCGCAGCCGCGCCGGCGAGCGCTATCCCGACATCCAGTATCACTTCCTGCCGATGGCGGTAAGCTACGACGGCTCATCGCTGGCGCGCGAGCACGGCTACCAGGCGCATGTCGGGCCGATGCGCTCGGCCAGCCGCGGCTGGGTGCGACTGGCGTCGGCCAATGCGCTCGATAAGCCCAAGGTTTTCTTCAACTACATGTCGGAGCCGGACGACTGGGTGCAGATGCGCGCCTGCGTGCGCCTGACGCGCGAGATCTTCGCGCAGAGTGCATTCGCGCCCTATCGGGGACGCGAGATTCAGCCTGGCGCCGAAGTGCAGAGCGACGCGCAGATCGACGACTTCATCCGCCAGCACGTGGAGAGTGCCTATCACCCTTCGTGCTCGTGTCGCATGGGCGCGGTCGATGATCCGATGGCGGTGGTGGATCCGCAAACACGTGTCATCGGCGTCGAGGCGCTGCGGGTGGTGGACTCGTCGATCATGCCGACCATCACCAACGGCAATCTGAATGCACCGACCATCATGCTGGCGGAGAAGGCCGCCGACCACATCCTGGGCAAGCCGCTGCTGCCGGCGGCCGATGTGCCGATCTATGTGGCGCCCGGATGGCAGACGGCGCAGCGCTAGAACTTGTAGCCGAACGAGGCACCGATGACTCGTGGCCGCAGCGGTGTCTGCGCGACAATGAATTGATCGTCGCTGATGAACGTGCTGGCGTTCGAGTTGCTGAGGTTCTCACCATACACGGTCACGATCCACGCATCCTTCGACACACCGAATGACGCGGCATAGGTGGAATAAGCAGGAAGTTCGAATCGCAATCGGGACGTAGTGAATCCAGCTTGCGCCAGTGTCGGATTCGCGCCCGCCTGCGTGTACGAATGGCCACTGTGCGTGGCGCCGAATTGAACGAACGGGGCGTAGCCGGCGATGGTCCACTCATAGCGGCCGCGCAGGCTGAACTGAATCGGCGGCGCATCGGCGCTCGGAGCGCCGATCGGGCCGAACGGATTGGTGATCGGCGCGCAACCGGTGCCGGTGGCGCTGCAGACTTGCGTGATCGGCTTGCCGACGTTGACGCTGGCGGGATTGGTGTCAATCAGCGACGGCGAGTTGGTCTGGACGCTCTGATTCCACGCGATCGATCCCTGCAGCGTCAGCCCGTTGGTGACCCGGCCGACCAGCGAGGTTTCGATACCCCTGATCCGGAAGTTCTGCCCGTTGGTGTCAAAGAAAAGGTTGCTGGTCACGCCGGGATCGAAGAACTCGACCTGGACGTTATCCCAGTTCTCCTGGTACACGGCCCCGTTCCACTGCAGGCGGTGGTTGAAGAACTCCGTCTTCCACCCGATTTCATTGTTGGTCAGGTTGTCGGACAGGTACGCCCTCGGAATTTGGAACTGCGGGACTGCATCCGGGCCAGGAGCATAGGCATAGACACCGCCGTTCTGGTTGAAGCCGCCCGGCCGAAAACCCTGTGAGAACGTGTAGTACACCATGACATCCGGCATGACGTGCCAGGTCAGGTTGGCGCGGCTCTTGGTGCCGGACTCGCTGCCGCGAAGATTCTGCGCGTTGAGGTTGTAAGAGTCGGCTGATTGGCATCCGCCAGGCGGCACGCCCGCCTCGTAGCAGAGGAAACTGGACATGACACTGCCGGCCGACAGGTTCTCGAACAGGAAATGGCGCGTGCCCGCGGTGATTGTCAGCACTTTAGGAATCAAGTCGAAGTCGACCGATGCGAAGAACGCGAGTTGCTTGGTTTGTCGAATCTGGTCCTGGTAGAACGAGGTGTTGTCGCTCTGCACTCCGGGATTCTGTACCGTGGTGCCGGGGAACGTGCCGACGTTCGAGAGGCAGCCGGTATTGCCCGGCGTCCCCGCCGCGCCGTTGGAGGTACACGGGGGGACAGTCTTGTATCTCCAGGCAGTCTGGTCGTACACGGTGTTGTTCTCCCAAAACGCACCTCCGATTGCGCGCAGGCGCCAGTCGTCCGGCGTGCTCAGGCGCAGTTCATGCTGCTGGTGCGTGTTGCGCTCGGCCGTGTGCCAGGTGGCACTGGGCGAGAAGCAGGTTGAGGCGGCAACGCCGGGTCCCGGGCCATAGCACTGGTAGTAATCGGCAAACATGCCGCGCGCGTAATTGGTGTAGTCGCCGGTCTGATCGACTTTTCGCACCAGATAGCCGCCGGTGTAGACCGCCTTCAAATCCCAGAACTTTCCATTGACCGTCCACGCGGTGCTCTCGAATTTGTCGTCGTCGTGCGACGGATTGAACAGCGTGACCTGCAATGGCTGTAGCGGTGCGCCATCCGAGGCGTTGGGCTGCTGGTAGAACACGCCCTGCGAGTCCATGTCCTGGAACGACTGCGTGATCAGCGCGTTCCAGTCATCATTGAACTTGTATAGCGCCTCGACACGCATACCCTGATAGGTGACGGGGTTGATGGCATTGCCAACCGTGCTGGCGTTGTTGATCACCGGGCTGCCGGGCGGCACGCAATAGCCGTTGTTCACGCCGCCATCCGGGCATACCCCGCCGACCGCCGGATAGCCTGCATTGCTGATACCGGCGTCTGTGTCGTGGCGCGTGAAAGTCGCCGGCACATTATCGATATAGCCACCGCGATGGTCCTCGTAGATGACGCCACGCACAGCCAGAGTGTTCTCGATCAGCGGCAGGTTCAACACCGCCGTCACGTCGGTATTCGGATCGCCATGAGCGGTCCAGCTGTAGCCGCCCTTGACGCTGCCCTCGGTCACGTCGAGCTTCGGTTCGTTGGTGATATAGCGGATTACCCCGGCCTCGGCGCCGGCACCAAACAGCGTTCCCTGCGGACCCTCGAGTACCTCGATGCGATTCAGATCGGCGGCATAGATGTCGAGGTTGCGATTGGGGAGCTGACCGGACTGATTGTCGAGATAAATGGCAACATTGGGATTCAAGCCGGTCGAACCGCTGCCCTGGCTGGCCTGCGAACCGGCGCTCAGGCCGCGCATGAACACCTCGTTCTGGCCCGGCCCGTTGCTCGCAGACGTTACGTTTGGCAGTTCCTTGATGTAGTCGTCGAAGGTTGCGACGTTGAGCTGCTGCAGAGTTTCCGACGTCAGGGCCTGCATCGAGATCGGCACGTCCTGGATGTTCTGCGTGCGGCGCTGCGCGGTGACGGTGATCTCGGCGAGCATATCGGTACCCGCTTCGGTACTTCCGGCTGCCGGCTCGTCAGCGATGGCGCTCAATGAGGCGCCTAAGGAGGCGCCGCCGAGGATGACGGCTACCGCATATGAGATCTTCGAATTCATTGCTTGATCCCCCTGGAACCTGACGCCAGCTCACCGGGCATTAGATGCAACGTTGCAGGCGCGCGATTGAACAGAAACGTCATTGGATTTGTGAGCCAGCGCCTGCGCTCGGGCGCCGGCCGGCGCGCCATAGGCTCGCCCCCGGGCGCGCTCAATCGTACACGCGCGCGCCGGCGGCTTCGCCCACCATCGAACGTGCCGGCTGCAGACGGCGCGTGGAGGGCGACAAGCCATAAGCGTCCTTGAACTGGCGCGAGAAATGCGCGCAATCGGCAAATCCGGCTTCGATGGCGATCTCGGTGACCGATCGGTCGGTGTTGTCGATCAGCCAGTGCGCATAGCGCATGCGTAGCTGACGGTAGAGCGAGGCCGGAGCCACGCCCACCTGCTCCCGGCACAGCCGCTCGAGCTGCCGCACCGACACCCCCAGTTCCTGGGCGATGGTCGCGATGGCCACCGGGCGCGCCAGATTCTGTTCCATCAGCAGCAATGCGCGTCGCACGCGCGGTTCGTGCACCGTCTCCGGCAATGGCGGGTGCGGCTGCGTATCGCTGCCCGATCGGGGCCGGTCGAACAGCAACACCTGACTGGCCTTCTGCGCCACCGCTCGGCCGAGGTGCAGCTCAATCAGATGCGTGGCCAGTGCAGCTGCGCCGGCACCGCCGGCGCAGGTGATGCGTGGACCATCGGCAAGGAACAGCCGGTCAGCAACCACCTCGTGGTCGGGGAACGCCTCCAGGAAGTCCTGATAGTGATACCAGCTGACGCAGGTACGGCGGCCCTTCATCAAACCGGCCCGGCACAGGATAAAGCTGCCGGTGCAGACGCCGATCAGAGGCACACCTGCCGCGGCGACCTCGCGCAGGTAGCGCGCCGTGGCCTCATCGATCTGCGGTCCGGCGTGCAGGACACCGCCGATGACTACCAGGTAATCGAACGCCGCGGGCGCCAGAAATTCACTGGTAGGCTCGATCATGACGCCGCAGCTGGCGAGCACTGCCTCGCGCCGCCTGGCCATGACCCACCATTGAACGTGCATCGGTCGGCTGCGGTCGCCTTCGTCGGCAGCCAGCCGCAGGTGATCGATGAATACCGCGAAAGCCGACAGCGTGAAATGATCCGCGAGGATCACGCCGACGCGCAGCGGTGTGCGCGCGCCACGGTGCGCGGGATCTGGTTTGTGAGACGCCGCCGGTTGGGGCATTGAATAGCCGCTCAATATTATTGACCCCCCGACGCGGCTATAATCCACGAAGGAATCCAGCGATGCAAGAAATACAACCGCTGGAATTTGTTGCCCTTATAAAACAGCAAGCTACACCAGATAACTGAGTCCGTATCGAACTGACTGCAGTCCGAGGGACCATTGAACGTCTGTTCAGAAGTCCTGTTTAAGTCGGACCTATCGGGCGCCTACGACTCCAGGCCCGCGTCGGCCGCCGCCGCTCGCAGCCGGTCCTGATCCACATCCATGCTGCGACAGGCGAGGTAATACGTGACGGCGGCGACCGGCAAGCCCACCAGCATCGCCAGATCCGCCCCGCCCAGTGCACGCGCGATCGGCCCGGTGTACATGCCGGTGCTGAAGAACGGGATCATCACCGCAAATCCCAGCCCATAGGCCGTAAGGCCGCGCCAGTTCCAGCGTCCGTACATGCCGTGGGCATTGAAGATCTCGCGAATCGAGTAGTGCGCCCGGCGCACCAGGTAGAAATCCACCAGATTGATCGCCGTCCACGGCGTGAACAGATACAGCAGCACCGCCAGCAGGTCGCCGAAGCGGGTGGCGAAGTCGCTCGACGAGTGCAACGCAATCGCGGTCGCCACCGCCGCGGCCACCAGCAGGCTGGTCATGCGCTTGCCGATGCCGGAGGTGACCGCGCCGAAGGTATCGGCAACGCTCAACAGCGTCAGCGAGGCGCCGTAGAAATTCAGCGCCGATATCGTCAGCAAGCCCAGCAGGGCGCCGAGCAGCAATATCGCGCCCAGGCCGGGCACGATGACATCGGCGGCGCGTTGCATCGCCGCCGCCACGTCCAGGCCCGGGTTACTCGCGGCGGCGATGGTGCCGACCAGCATCATCCAGGTGCCGCCGATGAAGGCGCCCAGATAGGTCCACCAGAACGAGGACCGGACGCTGACATCGCGCGGTAGGTAGCGTGAATAGTCCGAAACGTAGATCGACCAGCTGAGCTGGTAGGAGGCGGCGGCAAACAGTTGCGCGATGAACGGTACCGCCCGAAAGCCTGCCGCGTCCCACTGCGCCGCGGGAAATCTGAGCAGCAGGCAGGCGCCGATCGAGAACACCGACAGGATGGCGATCATCAGGTAGGCAAACCCGCGCTGAGCCAGATGGATGACGTCGTAGCCGATGGCGGCCAGCCCCAGCGCCGCAACGGTAAATGCGATGATTGCCAGCGGCGAGGCCGGCGCTATCGACGGCCACAACTGGTGCAGCGCCTGCACGGCGAGTACGTCGTTGAAGGCGTTGTAGCCGACGTACGCCACCAGGGCCACCGCCCACACCAGCAGCGCGCCGATATAGCCGAACTGCGGCCGCGACTGGATCATCTGCGGCAGGCCGAGCTGTGGTCCCTGGGTGGAATGAAACGCCATGAAGAACGTGCCGAGTGCACAGCCCGCGACCACCGCAGCGCCGCTCCACAGCAGGTTGCCGCCGAGCGTGATACCCAGCACGCCCACCGCCAGCGTGGCCAGATTGGCATCGCCCGAGAACCAGACCGGCCACAGGTGCCAGACCTTGCCGTGCCGTTCGGCCAGCGGCACGTAGTCGATTGAGCGTCGTTCGATGAAGCCGCTGTTCGCCATCGCACCTACAGTGCCACGCTGCCACCCATTTGTTATATTATTACGGTGACATTATAAAGGCGAACTCGGGACAGGCCACTGGCATGGCGGCTATGCGACAGGTGAAAACGCTGGGTTTGCTGGGCACCGGAGTGATCGGCGGCGGCTGGGCGGCGCGCGCACTGCATTTCGGTATCGACGTCGTGGCGGCGGACGTGAAACCGGATATGCAGGCCTGGATCCGCGGTGCGGTAGAAAACGCCGAGGGCGCACTGTCGCGCCTGACCTTCGCACCGCTGCCGCCCAAGGGCAGGCTATCGTTCACCACCGACCTGCGGGCGATGGCGCGCCAGGTCGACTTCATACAGGAGAACATCCCCGAGCAGCTGGAGCTGAAGCAGCGCGTGCTGGCCGATGTCAGCCGCTGCGCGCCGCCGGATGTGATCATTGCCTCGAGCACCTCCGGACTGATGCCCTCGGCGCTGCAGCGCGACATGCAGGCTCCGGAGCGCTTCCTGGTGGGGCATCCATTCAATCCGGTGTATCTGCTGCCACTGGTGGAACTGGTGGGCGGGGGCGTTACCTCGGGCGAGGCGCTCGACGCGGCGACAGATTTCTATCGCTACATTGGCATGCACCCGCTGCGGGTGCGGCGCGAAATCCCGGGCCACCTTACCGACCGGCTGCAGGAGGCACTGTGGCGCGAAATTTTGCACCTGGTCAACGATAGCGTGGCCACCACCGGGGAGCTCGACGATTCGATCATCTACGGGCCCGGGCTGCGCTGGGCGGCCATGGGCACCAACCTGATCTACCACTTGGCCGGTGGCGAGTCCGGCATGCGCCACATGCTCAAGCAGTTCGGGCCCTGCCTGAAGTGGCCCTGGACCAAGCTTGAGGCGCCGGAACTGAGCGAACAGCTGATCGACCGCATGGTCGAGGGCACGCAGGCACAGGCGCAAGGCCGCTCGATACGCGAGCTGGAGCGGCTGCGCGACGACTACCTGGTGGCGATCCAGCAGGTGCTGCGGCAGTTTAATATCGGTGCCGGGGCAACCTTGCGCGCGCTGGAAGAGCGGCTGTACCAGCAGAACGGTGCGGTGGCTCGCGCCGCCGTGGACGACGTTGCCGGAATCGTTAGCGGCCAACCGTTGCGGCTGGTCGAGACCTACGTGCGCCCGGAATGGGTGGACTACAACGGCCACATGACCGATTCACGCTACCTGCAGGTGTTCGGCGATGCTACCGATGCGCTGCTGCGGGCCGTGGGGGTGGATGACGCCTACCGTGCCTCCGGGCGCGCGCTCTACACCGTGGAGACCCACGTCACCCATCGCTCCGAGGCCAGTGCGCTCGAGCCACTGTATGTGACGACGCAGATCCTCGGCCTGGACGACAAACGCGTGCACCTGTTTCACCACCTGTACCGGCGGCGGGACGAGCGCCTGGTCGCCACCGGCGAGCAGCTGTACCTGCACGTGAACAGCGCCGCGGGCAAGGCATCTCCCATGGATGCGGCGCTGCGCGCTAAGCTTGAGAGAATATGCGCCGCTCATGCGGGTATCGATCAGCCGCCGCGCACCGGACGTCACCTTAGCCTGTGGAAGAGTTGAGCCTTAAGCCATGCCCAAGATCGTCGATCATGATCAGCGCCGCGATGAGATTGCCCTGGTCGCCTGCCGTGTCGTGGCGGATTACGGTTTCGACCAGGCCACCGTGGTGCGCATCGCGCGCGAAGCCGGCTACACCACCGGCATGGTGGCGCATTACTTCGATACCAAGCAGGACATCATCATCGCCGCGCTGCGGCTGATCCTGCGACGTATTGAGGAGCGCCTGACACGGCCGGCCGGCCAGACACCGCCGGATCTGCTGCTGCTGCTTACCGAAGCGTTGCCGGTGGACGAGCAGCGCTACACCGAATGTGCTTTCTGGATTGCCTTCTGGGGTCAGGTCTCGGCCGACAAGCGCCTGAAACGCATCAATGCCTGGGTGCATCGCGAATACATGCGTCTGTTTGAGCGCTGCCTGGCGCGCGCCTGGCCCGAGTGGGTGGAGTGGACGCCGGCAAGCCGCGATCAGGTTTTGCGCTCGGTGGTGACCTTCATCAATGGTCTGACCGCCGGCGCCGTGGTCAGTCGCAGCGACTGGCCGGCGGAAAAACAGCTCGAGCAGTTACGGCTGACATTGCAGCTGCTGCGCGCCTGGGGGACCAGTGCCGCCGCGACCGGCGCGGACAAGCTCAGGAAGTCTCACAAGGCGCCCGCGTCCGGATCGTCGGCGGCGTAGGGGATATCGATGGAGTTTGGGCTCAGCGAAGAACAGCAGCTGATCATCAAGTCCACGCGCGATTTCGTGGAACAGGAGCTGTATCCACACGAGCTTGAGGTCGAGCAGAGCGGCGTGCTGCGCCCGGAACTGCTGCGCGAGCTCAAGGCGAAGGCCATTGAGGCCGGCCTGTACGCGGCCAATATGCCCACCGAGGTCGGCGGCGCCGGTCTGGATGCGGTGAGCTGGATCCTGTATGAGAAGGAGCTCGGGCGCACCAGCTATGTGCTGCACTACACCTGCGTGGCGCGACCATCGAACATCCTGCTGGCGTGCCAGGGCGAGCAGCGCGAGCGCTATCTGCTGGCCGCGGTGCGCGGCGAGAGATCCGACTGCCTGGCTATTTCCGAACCCGGCGCCGGCTCGGATATGCGCAGCATGAAGACCTCAGCCGTGCAGCAGGGCGCCGACTTCGTCATTAACGGCACCAAGCATTTCATCAGCCATGCCGACCACGCGGATTTTGTCATCCTGTTCGCGGTCACCGGCGAAGAGCAGACGGCGCGCGGCAAACGCAAGCTCATCACCGCCTTTCTGGTCGATGTTGGCACGCCCGGCTTCGAAGTGCGGCCCGGCTACAAGAACGTTTCACACCGCGGTTACAACAACAGCATCCTGCAGTTCAACGACTGCCGCGTGCCCAACTCGGCGGTGCTGGGCGAGGTTCACCATGGCTTCGATGTCGCCAACACCTGGCTCGGTGCGACGCGCCTGCAAGTGGCGGCCAATTGCCTGGGCCGTGCCGAGCGTGCACTGGATCACGCCAAGCAGTGGGCGGTCGATCGGGTGCAGTTCGGGCAGCAGATTGGGAAATTTCAGGGCGTAGCCTTCAAGCTGGCGGACATGGCGCTGGAGCTGCGCGCCGCCGAGCTGCTGACGCTCGAGGCGGCGTGGAAGCTCGATAAGAAGACCGCCACCGACATGGACATGGCGATCGCAAAGCTCAAGGCCACCGAGATGCTGGCGATGGTGGCGGACGAGGCGCTGCAGATTCACGGCGGCATGGGGCTGATGACCGAGATGCCGCTGGAGCGGATCTGGCGCGACGCGCGCATCGAGCGCATCTGGGACGGCACTAGCGAGGTGCAGCGGCACATCATTTCGCGCTCGCTGCTGCGGCCGCTGGGCGGCTGAGCCGCGGCGCTGCGGCATCGGTTCTAAAGATCCAGTGCGGCCGGTCGTTTCAGTGCCAGGGTCAGCACCAGGTAGTAAATCACACCGATAGCTATCCAGCAGCCGCCCATGATCTTGGCGCTGTTGTCCATCTCGTACAGGACATAGGCGATTACCAGAAACCCCACCACGGGAGACACGAGGTGGGCCAGCCATCGGCCGCTGCGGGCGCGAATGAAGTAGTGATTGATCACCGACAGGTGTAGCAGCAGGAACGCCGTGAGCGCCCCGAAGTTCACGACCCGGGTAAGATCGTCGACCCGATTGGAGAAAAACACCCCGACCAGCAGCGATACCAGGGCCACCACCAGCGTGCTGATGTATGGCGTCTGGTAGCGCGGGTGAATTCTGGCCAGCACAGCGGGCAATTTGCGATCGCGCGCCATCGCGAACAGGATGCGCGATGTCGCCGCCTGCGCCGCCATGGCGTTGGCGATTCCGGATGCGAGCACCACGGCAAGCAGGGTAATGCGCTCCAGCCATACGCCGCCGGCGAGCCTGACGATGTCGTAGAACGCCGTGCCCGGCGAGGAGAACTGCATGCCGCGCGCCAAGTCGGTGGCGATCCAGGTCTGCAGCAGAAACAGCGCGCCCACCAGCAGCAGCGACAGCAGGGTGGCGCGGCCGATCGCGCTCTGATTGCCACGGTTCTCTTCCGCCAGCGTCGAGATGCCGTCGAACCCGAGAAACGACAGCACCGCAATCGAGGTTGCGCCGGCCACGGTGGCGAAGGAAAACACACTGGGGTCGTATACCGGTTTAAGCGTGAGCCGGCCAGCGCCATGGCCGCCGTACAGCGCCAGCAGTCCCAGCACCACGAACAGGGCGAGGATCACCAACTCGATCGCGAGCATGTAGCGATTGGCACGCGCGGTGAACTCGATGCCTATGAGATTCACTGCCGCGTTGAAGCTGACGAAGCCGAGCAACCACGCCCACTCGGGCACGTGCGGAAACATCGGCTGCAGCGCAATGGCACTGAACAGATACAGCAGCGCCGGCACCAGAATATAGTCGAGCAGGATCAACCAGCCCGAAAAGAAGCCGGCGAGCTCGCTCAGGCCGCGCTGCGCGTACGAGTACACCGAGCCCGCTACCGGAAAGGCGCGCGACATGGCGGCGTAACTCATTGCGGTAAAGAACATGCCCACCAGGCCGACCAGATAGGCGAGCGGCACCATGCCCTTGGCGTCGTCCCACACGAAGCCGTATACCGAAAACGGCGCGATGGGCACCATGAAGACCAGCCCGTAGATGATCAGGTCGCCGGTCGTGAGCACACGCCGCAGCTGTTCCTTGTATCCGAATTGATCAAGATCTGGCATGGGGGGAGTGTGCCTTGCGACCCGGCCCGGTTCGCTGTGCTTTGATGGGGGCGGCTAACGGGCGCCGCGGTCGATGTCCGCAAGAAACCTGATCAGGCCGTCGAAGTAGCGCTGCTGGTCGTCGTACATGGCCATGTGACTGCCATCGGGACAGTCCAGATAGCGGCCATGCGGCAGGTTGCGCGCCATGCTTTGCATGTAGCGCGGATCCATGGTGTCGTGGCCGGCACCGATGGTCATGGCGGGTACCCTGATGCGCTGCAGGTCGGCGCTGCGGTCCCAGTGCATGAGTTTGCCGCTGGCGCCGAGTTCGCTCGGGCCCTGCATCGGGATGTAGACCTTCGGATTGAGATGCTTGAATGCCCGGTCGACCGGATCTGGCCACTCGCCGGCGGGCATGCGCAGCACGTGGTAGATATAGTGGTGCTGCATCAGCAGCGCCATGTAGCGCGGATTGGCGTAGTCCTGAGCCACTTCCAGGCGCTTTATCTCCGCCAGCGCCTCCACGTCCATGGTCGGCATCAGCACGCGTTCGGCATAGTCATTGTAGGCCGGAATACTCGCCATCATGTTGGAGATGATCAGACCCTTCAGCCGCTGCTGGTGCCGCAGCGCGTACTCGATGGCAAGAATCCCGCCCCAGGAATGCCCGAGCAGAAAGAAATTGCCGGCATTCAGGCCCAGTGCCACGCGCACCTGCTCGACTTCATCGACAAAGCGCTCGATATCCCACAGCTCCGGAACGTCCGGTTGATCGCTGTAGTAGGAACCGAGCTGATCGTAATAGTAGTATTCGATGCCGGCCGCGGGCAGGTAGGAGTCGCAGGCTTCGAAGTACTCGTGGGTCGCCCCCGGTCCGCCGTGCAGCAGCAGTAGTCTGACGCGCGGATTGTTGCCGACGCGTTTGGTCCAGACTTTGAACGTACCATGAGCAGTGGTCACCGGGATGATGCGCACGCCGCCGGAGAGCCGGTCAGCGCGTGACGAGGAGTCCAGGTAGCCGCTGGGAGTGCCGGCGGGTGAGGCGTCAGCCGCGTCTGCGGTCATGGTGTGCCCTGGGGATTGTTGGACCCAAGGGTACATGATCCGCAGGATCGCAGGCTAGGGCAGCGCCGCGCGATTGCCTTCAGGTCAGCTGGACATCAGGTCCCTGCGCACAGGCGTACTGCCAGGCGTCGTGACACAAGAAATGAAAACGGTATTGACGCAGGCCCGGCGCCTCGAGTGTCTCGATCTCGTATTCCACCTCGTCGCTGCGAATAACCACATCGCACAATGCGCAAGGCTCATTACTGCCACGACCACCCCAGGTGCGATAGTGCGTGGTTGCGGGCAGGCGCCCCTCGCTAATGCGCTGCTGCGCGCGCTGCTCCAGGTCCTGTTCGATTCGATCGGACGGCATCGGCTCTGCCTCCAGCTTCCAATGTCTGGCATTCTCGATTCGCATCCCAACACCTCGCTCGCGGCACGGTGTATCACTGGACATGTAAGCTAAGGAAACACGACTGAACGCACACTGAATCGCTGTGCGGTGGAATATCGGCGCTGAATCGCAACGTTCCGTGCTGCCGCCCTCGCATCAGGCGCGCCGGAGGAGTCTTGCAACCGATTGGAAATCGACTGGCGCCGGCGATGAATCCCGGCCCTGTGGGATGATGCAGTTTTGATGTGAGCTTCAGGAGTGCAGGGTCAGTAGCACCTCGCCTGATACTGCATCGGTGACACCAAGCCCGCCGCCCAGCTCCTCCAGAGTGTCCCGGAAGGAATCCAGAACGGCGATCATGGCGGGGCGCGCGTCGACCAGGCTGCGGGTGCTGTGCCACTCGCCGATCAGGCAATAAGCACGCTCGCCGGTGCGGATCATTACCGTGCGCAGCGAGCCGGAAAACTTGGCCTGCGCCTTGCGGTGTGCGTCGAGAAATTCCTGCTCGCGACCGGCCTTGACGCGAAACCTGACGACATTAAATGCACTCATGACGATGTCCTCCAGGCTATGGGTGGCGAATGATCACGGCCGGGCTTCGAGCACGATATTGAACGGCGTTTCGGTGGCGCGCCGGAAGCGCGTGAAGCCTCCGTGTTCCACTACTACCCGGCGCAGTTGCCGCTCTCCGGCCTGCGCCCCGAGAGCAGGACCGTTACGGGCCAGCGATACCGGTACGCAAATCAGTGAGGACGCGCCGTAATAGACGCGCCCGATCGGATTGTGATTCTCCTCCGGGTTGTCGCCGGCCATCGGCTCGACAATCATGCAGTGGCCGTCGGCCTTGAGCGCCTCGCGGGCATGGCGCGCGGCGCCGGCGGGGTCGGCCATGTCGTGCAGGCAGTCGAAGAAGGCGATGAAGTCGAGATTGCGTTCTTGGTAAGACACGGCGTCCGCGATCTCGAAGCGTACATTACTCACGCCAGCCTCGGCCGCGCGCCGGCGGGCGGTGTGGATCGATTCATCGTGGTAGTCGACGCCGATGAATTCGGATTTAGGGAAAGCTTGGGCCATCAGGATGGTGCTCGCACCATGGCCACAGCCGACATCGCAGGCGCGCGCGCCGAAACTGAGCTTGTCGACCAGGCCGTCCAGCGCCGGCAGCCACGAGCTGAGCAAATTCTTGTGGTAACCGGGACGGAAGAAGCGCTCGGTCCCGTGAAACAGGCAGGGATGGTGCTGGCCCCACTCCATGCCCTGTCCGGAACGAAAATTGGCCAGCGCCCGGTCGCGCACGTGAAACAGGTCGCGCACGATCTCATACGCTCCGGGCAGGTCTACTGGGCCGTCAGGATCTGCCAGACACAGGTTCTGTTCCTCATTGAGGTAGTAGCGTCCGGACTGCGGCTCATAGTCAACGTAGCCGCCGGCCGCCTGATTGCCGAGCCACTCGCGCGCATAGCGTTCGTCGGTGCCGGTGTCGCGCGCCAGCTCTGCGGCGGTAAGCCGGGCACGTCCGAGTGCGCGGTAGTAACCGAGCGTATCGCCGATGGAGATCAGCACGGCGCTCATGGCCGCGCCCAGATCTCCCACCGCCTTGCCCAGAAACGCGTTGAGACGCTGTTCGTTCATGGTCATGGCTACCCCTCCTTCAGCTGGCGGCAGCCTACCAACTAGAAGGTAGGTAATCAAGTATTCTGCTACCATCGGGCGTCATGAGCAGGATCGCCGATATCAGGGCGCCGAGATCCGCGCGTGCGCCCGCGCCAGACACCGCTACCCGCATCCTCGACACAGCGGAGCGGCTGGTGCAGTCGCGCGGCTACAACGGTTTCAGTTACGCCGACATCGCCGAGCGGGTGGGCATCACCAAGGCCAGCCTGCATCACCATTTCGAAACCAAGGCGACACTGGGGCAGGCCCTGATCGAGCGTTATCACAGGCAATTCATGCAGGCGCTGGCGCAAATTGACGCCAACGGGCGGGACGCGGCGCACAAGCTACGCAGCTACGCGCGCCTGTATGCGGCGGTGCTGGAGGGTGAACGTCTGTGCCTGTGCGGCATGCTGGCGGCGGAATACGACACGCTGCCAACGGCGATGCAGCAAGGTATCCGCCAGTTTTTTGATGTTAACGAGCAGTGGCTAGCCGGTGTGGTGGAGCAAGGGCGGCGCGGCGGCCGGATTCACGCTCACGGCTCATCACTCGACACCGCGCGCCTGCTGCTGGCCGCGCTCGAGGGCGCGATGTTAGTGGCGCGCCCATACCGTGACGTCGCGCGCTTTAACGCTGCGGCAGAGCAGCTGCTGGCCGAACTGCAACTCGCCCGATCACCAGCAGCTTCGCACCGGCGGCTGCGCGGGCCGCGCCGCGCGTCGTAACGCGCAACGCCTTCAGGGCTTCTTATCCGGGCTCTTGGCGCTGTCGGGCGGCTTCATGCTTTCGGGATGTAGGATGTTGAACTTCATCCCGTCGGCTCCCACGTAGTCGCCGGGTACCATTCCGGCCGGGCAGGCGCCCACATACTTGCTGTCGCTGGTCACGGTCGCGGCGCCGTCGGCCTGATGAATTTCCGTGTGCACCGAGGTATCGCCGGTGAATGTGGTCACGCTGGTGCTCTTGCGCACCTGGGCGCCGAAAGTGCACTCGGTTTGCTCGGTGTATACCGATCCGGTGTGGCTCATGTTGGTTATCTTGCAGGGTTGATCGCCCTTCTTGTGCGCATCGATCACGCTTTGCATGACCGCGGTGCTGTTGCACATGGTGCCGCTCTGAGGAGGCCGTTTGGCGTCGCCCATGGTGGTCGTTGTGCTCCACAGGCCCTCCTTGATGTTCGGATAGTCGCCGGCATGCGCGACGGCTGCGATGCAGCCACAACACAGCATTCCCAGCAACAGCGACATTTTCATCGGCGAGCTCCGGCGTTCTTTTATATTAGGGTGGGCACATTATCAGATCGGGCGCCGGGAATTATCGTCGATCGGCGCGACGGTGGATCTATTTACCTTTCCACGCCGGCGGGCGCTTCTCGGTGAACGCACGCGCGCCTTCCTTGAGATCCTCGGAACGAATGACCTGCTGCACGGCATGCAGGCTGTCGTGCAGCTCGAACGCCTGGTGCTCGGGCACCACTTCAGTGTGGCGCAGCAATTGCTTGATCGCGGGGAACAGCAGCGGCGGCCCGGCGGCGAGCTGGTGCGCCACCTCGCGCGCCTTGCTCAGGGCCTGGCCCGTGGCCACGACGTGATTGGCCAGGCCCCAGTGCTTGGCCTCGGCAGCGTCCATCCAGCGCCCGGTCATAAGGAACTCCACCGCCACATGGTAGGGAATGCGCCGCCGCAGCTTGATCGTTCCCGCATCGGCCAGCACTCCGACGTTGATCTCCGGCAGGGCGAAGCGCGCATGCTCCTCCATGACGATGATATCGGTGCCAAGCACGAGCTCGAAGCCGCCGCCGCAGGCGATACCGTTGACCGCGGAAATAATCGGCTTGTCGAGGCCGCGCGGGTAATTCAGGCCGCCGAAGCCGGCCGCGCCCCAATCCGCATCCGACTCTTCTCCGGCGGCAGCGCCTTTCAGGTCCCACCCGGCACTGAAAAACCGGTCGCCCGCGCCGGTGATGATTGCGATGCGAAGTTTCGGATCGTCGCGGAAGGTCGCGAACACCTGGTTCAGGCGCCGGCTGGCCGCAAGGTTAATCGCGTTGGCCTTCGGCCGATCGAGGGTCACCTCGAGAATCGGGCCATCGGTCGCGGTCATGATTCCTTCAGACATTGCGATGCTCCTTAAGGCAGCAGCCGAATCAGCGCATCGACAGCCACCGCGCCGCGGCCTTGCGGCCGGACAATTACCGGGTTGACGTCGAGGTCGACCAGGCGATCGACGTTGGCCTCCCCATAGCGCGCGCACGCGACGGCAGTAGCCACCAGCGCCGCGACGTCGCCCGGCGGGCGGCCGCGGAAGCCGCCGAGCAGCTTGCCGATACCGAGCCGCATCAACGCCGCCTCGATCGCTGCCGGCGTAAACGGCGGCAGCAGGCTGGCACTGTCCTGCAGCAGTTCGGTCAGCACGCCACCGGCACCGAGCACCAGCACCTGTCCGAATTGAGGATCGACGCTCACCCCAATGAGAACCTCTGCGACGCCATCACGCACCATCTCTTCGACCAGGATCGAGTCCGAGAGTATAGCGAGGCGCTGCGCCGCGGCTGCGGCTTCCGCCGCGGTGCGTACGTCGACGATCACTCCGCCGATTTCCGACTTGTGTTCCAGCGCCGCACCGCAGGCCTTGATGACCACGGGAAAGCCGATCGCTTCCGCCGCCGCGACCACCGCCGCCGTCACGCTGCCCGGGTGCGTCGCGTCGATCATGCGCGAGCGCGGAACCGGCACGCCAAACTCCGCCAGTGCAGCCTTGCCCTGGTGTTCGTTCAACGCACTGGCAGCGCCCTGCGGCGCCCGATGCTGCGCCAATCGCAGCTGCACGCCGCCGCCGCGGCCCCACGCCTCACCGACCGCGCCCGCCTGGTCGAGCGCCTCGAGTGCTTCGCGCTGACCCTGCAAAGGGGCGATGGCGGCGGCAAGGCACTTCTCGCGCGTGCTGGGCGCCAGCGATTCCGGTAGCGAACAGATGACCGCCGCGCGGCAAGGCGCCCCCGCCAGCGACGCTATGTACTCCTCGATCACGGCGAAGTAGCTGGCCGGATCGGCCTGCGCTTCGGGTGGACAATCCACCGTCAGGGCCACAGCGTCGAATCCGGCCCGCTGCACCACCGAAAATAGCGACCGCAGCGCCGGGCGATCGAACCAGATGTGGGTGTGGAAATCGAATGGGTTGGCGATGGTGACCCGATCGCCGAGAATGTCGTGCAGCTGCGCCGCGGACGCGGTCGGGAAGGGCGGGAACTGCAGACCCAGATGTCGCGACGTGTCCGCCGTCATCGCCATGTCGCCGCCGGACGCGCCCATGACCAGCACGCGCCGGCCGGCAAGCGGACCGCCGGTGTGGAAAATCTTCAGCGTCTCGCACAGCGTGGCCAGCGAGTCGCAGCGCGCGATACCGGCCTGGCGGCAGAAGGCGTCGAACACGACGTCGGCACCCGCCAGCGCGCCGGTGTGCGTGCGCGCGGTGCGGGCCGCCGCCTCGGTGCGCCCGGCTTTGACCAAGGCCACCGGCTTGCCGGCCGCACGCGCGCCGTCCACAGCGCGCGCGAAGCGCGCTACGTCCTTGATGCCTTCGATATAAATGCCGAACGCCGTGACCCGCTCCTCAGCGGTCAGCAATTCGATCATGTCCTCGACCGCCAGGCGCGTCTGGTTACCGACCGTGATCACGTAGCCGATCGGCAGCGAGCGGTCGTTGAACAGCAGATTCAGGGCGATGGTGCCGCTCTGGCAGATCAGCGCCACGCCGCGTTCCGGGCGCCCGCCGACCACCTGGTCCGGCCATAATGCCGCGCCATCGAAGAAATTGATGAAGCCATAGCAATTGGGCCCGAAGAACGGCAGATCGGCGGCGGCGGCGAGCAGTTGTCCGGTGAGTTGCAGCCCTTCGGGGCTGCCGGTTTCTGAAAATCCGGCAGCAAAGCAGACAAAGCCGCCGGCGCCGGTGCGGGCGAGCGCGGCGGCGATGCCCGGTACCTCGCGATTCGGAGCGGCGATGAACGCGGCGTCGGGCACGCCCGGCAGCTCATCGACCGAGCGGTAATACGGCGTCTCGGGCGAGGACTGACGCTGCGGATGGATACGCCACAGCTTGCCGTCGTAGCCAATGGCGCGGCTGGCAGCGACCGCCGCGTCGGCCCACGCGCCGCCGATCATCGCGATACTGCGCGGCGCCAGCAGTCGCTGCATTGCCTGCGGAGTCATCTAGCGGCCGCGCAATTCCATGCGCCTGGAGCCCGGTCCGGGCCATGGCGCATCCGCGGACATCGACGCCAGCGCCGCGATGGCCGCGGCGATCTCGGGTGCGAACGGCGTGCTGGCCACGGTGTCGCCCTGGTGTACATGTAGCAGCATGATCTCGGCGGTCGCGGCCACGGCTGCGTTGCCTACGCAGCTGATGCCGAAGGCCGCATGAATGCGCTTGTGATCCGAGGCGAGCAGTTGCACGCCGACCAGGACCTGGTCGCTGTGGTGAACTTCACGCAGGTAGTGGATATGCATCTCGAGCGTGTAGAGCGTATTGCCGGTCGCAGCGCGATAGGGCGCATCCAGCCCCAGACGATCCATCAGTGCGTCGGTGGCATAACTCAATATCAGCGCGTAGTAGGCGTCGCGCAGATGGCCATTGTAGTCGATCCACGCGGCTTCGATTGCGGTGCGATAGATCGGGGTTGCAGGCACGATGGGGCTGCGATCTAGTGCAGCTGCAGCCGTTCGCGCGTTTGCGCCGCACTGAGAATCCGCGCTCCCATGGCTTCGATGATGCCGCGCGCCTTCTCGACCAGCTGCGCATTACTGGCGTACACCCCGCGGCTCAGGTACAGGTTGTCCTCCAGCCCGACGCGCACGTTGCCGCCCAGCAGCACCGACTGCGCCACCCAGGGCATCTGCATGCGGCTGATCGCGAACGAACTGAACACGCAGTCAGGCGGCAGCGAGTTGACCATCGCCAATAGATGGCCGGTATCGGCAGGTGCGCCGTAGGGGATGCCCATGCACAGCTGGATCAGTACCGGTGCCGGCAGCAGTTTTTCCTTGATCATCTGCTTGACGAACCACAGGTTCCCTGTGTCGAACACCTCCAGCTCCGGCTTCACGCCCAGTTCGCGCAGGATCTCGGCGCCACGCCGCAGGTAATTCGGCGTCGATATGTAGGCGCGGTTGCGGTCGCCGAAATTGAGGCTGCCGCAGTCGAGCGTGGCGATATCCGGCCGGTACAGCCCCTCGCTGCACAGATCGATGACGTGCCGCATGCGCTGTTCCTGGCTGCAGAAGTCGCTGCCCGGCGCTGGCGTGTCGGCCAGGCCCTGATCACCGACCACGATATAGCCGCCCATGCCGCAGGTCAGGTTGACGATGACGTCCACCTTGCTCTCGCGGATGCGCTTCACCACCTCGCGGTAGTGCCGGGTCTCCATGCTGAAGGCGCCGGTCTCAGGTTCACGCACATGGATGTGCACGATGGCCGCGCCGGCGGTCGCGGCAGCCACCGCCGCGGCGGCGATCTGCTCCGGGGTGATGGGGCAGTGCGGGCTCTTGGTGACGTTGGTATCGTCGCCGGTGATGGCGCAGGTGATGAAGACGTCCTGGTTCATGACGGTGCCCGCGGCTGGTAAATATTATGGTGTCGATAATATAATAATGGGTGACACTGCGGCAAGTCGTGGCAGGCTGCAGCGACGCGCGCGATGGGGCAGCTACCGACCCTCGGAGAACATTCATGCAGACACAAATGCTGATCGGCGGGCGGCTGCTTGCGGGTGAGGCAGCGCCCGAGCAGGTGCTGGATGCGGCCAGCGGCTTAGGATTGGCGAGCGTTGCCTCGGCGAGCGCGGCCCAGGTCGATGCGGCAGTGGCGGCGGCCGAGCGGGCGACCGACGGCTGGGCGCAGACTTCGCGCAAGGATCGCGCCGCGCTGCTGCTGAAGATCGCCGATCGCATCGAGCGGCAGGCGCAGGAATACGCCGCGCTGGAATCGCAGAATACCGGCAAGCCGCTGCAGGCGATGCTGAACGACGAGATCCCGGCGGTCGCCGACGTATTCCGGTTTTTTGCCGGTGCCGCGCGCACCCAGCACGGCCCGCTGGCCGGCGAGTACCTGCCAGGTCACACCAGTTTCGTGCGCCGCGACCCGATCGGCGTGGTGGCGTCGATCGCGCCGTGGAATTATCCGCTGTTGATGGCGGCCTGGAAGATTGCCCCGGCGATCGCGGCCGGCAACACCATAGTGCTCAAGCCGTCCGAGCAGACGCCGCTCACCGCGCTGATGCTGGCGCAGTTGTTGGCAGAACTGTTGCCGCCCGGCGTGGTGAACGTGGTGTGCGGGCTTGGCGACCCGGTCGGCACCACGCTGGTGGCGCACCCGCGCGTGCGCATGGTGTCGCTGACCGGATCGGTCGCGACCGGCCAGAAGGTGCTGGCGGCGGCAGCCGGCAACCTCAAGCGCACCCATCTGGAACTGGGCGGCAAGGCGCCGGTGATCGTGTTCGACGACGCCGACGTAGCCGAGGTAGTCGCGGGTATCCGCGGCTTCGGCTTCTACAATGCCGGCCAGGACTGCACCGCGGCTTGCCGCATGTATGTCGGTGAGCGCATCTACGAGCGCGTGGTGGCCGATCTGACACAGGCGGTGCGAACCATCAAGGTTGGTTGGCAACAGGAACCGGGCGTCGAAATGGGCCCGCTGGTGTCGCATGCGCAGCGCGAACGCGTGGCGGCTTTCGTGACGCGCGCGGCCGCCGAACCGCACATGCAGGTCACGACCGGCGGTAAGGCTCGATCCGGCGGCGGCTTCTTCTATGAACCGACGATCGTCGCCGGCGCCCGCCAGAGCGACGAGATCGTGCAGCGCGAAGTGTTCGGTCCGGTGGTGTCGATCACCCGCTTCTCCGCTGCCGACGATGCGGTGCGCTGGGCCAACGACTCCGAATACGGCCTGGCGTCATCGGTCTGGACGCGCGACATCGCACGCGCCATGCAGGTGGCCGCCCGCCTGCAATACGGCTGCACCTGGATCAACACACACTTCGCCAGCGTGAGTGAGATGCCGCACGGCGGCTTCAAGCGCTCCGGCTATGGCAAGGATCTGTCGGTGTATGCGCTCGAGGACTACAGTGTGCCGCGCCACGTGATGGTGAGGTTATAGCGTATGCACGCCCGGTCCGGGCTGCCCTCGCTACTGCTGCTGGCGGCGGCAGTACTTACCGGTTGCGGGTCGGGTCACCAGGGCGCCGAGGCGCGGGTGGTGAACATCTACAACTGGTCCGACTATATCGGCAAGGACACGCTGGCGAAGTTTGAAAGCGCCACTGGCATCAGGGTGGTCTACGATACCTACGACGCCGATGAAACCCTGGAAGCCAAGATGATGGCGGGCGACTCAGGCTACGATGTGGTAAGCACCTCGACCGATTTCTTCAGCCGCCAGATCAAGGCCGGCATCTACCAGAAGCTCGATCGCAGCAAGCTGCCGAACTGGAACAATCTGGATCCGCACGTGCTGGCGATCGAGGCCGGCGCCGATCCGGGCAACCAGTACGCAATGCCTTACCTGCGCCACGTCAACGGCTTTGCCTACAATGTTGACATGATCAAATCCCGTATGCCTGATGCGCCGCTCGACAGTCTCGACATGATCTTCAACCCGAAGGTCA